>ERZ1292623.833-Hain-H51-01um-R1-833-length-31450-cov-7_pt1 | contig 31450 bp, 24 predicted proteins | sample MGYA00564398_ERZ1292623 | MGnify/ENA primary metagenome ERZ1292623 (study PRJEB36523, sample SAMEA6512633) | groundwater metagenome | collected 2019-01-07 | study: AquaDiva: Metagenomics assemblies of 32 groundwater samples
AGAAAAAAGAGAAAGAGTAATTAACGCTATGACAGAGATCGGGGGGCAAGGCGTAGAACCGGCATCTACCCAAGGAATTTCTTCTACACAATTAAATCAAAGTCTACGCGAAATAGGATTTACCCCAGAAATTAGAATGAAGAGATTAAGGAGATTATTAGAGGCAAAACCAATAATAAGGATATTAGAAGCTCATAATGGTTTAACTGGCAATATAATTGAAAATACTAAAATTGAAGAAGATCACATGATAAAGGAATTTGATGGTTCCTGGATAAGTAGTTTAACTGATTCTTTATCTAAAGGCAAGCCTGATACAGAGATTGTAGATTTCACATCCAGATTAAATACAATAAATCAAGTATTAGAGACAACAACAAAACCGATTATTGTCGACGGAGATACAGGCGGATTAACAGAACATTTTGTTTCAATGGTCAAAACTCTTGAGAGATTAGGGGTATCTGCAATAATAGTAGAAGATAAAGTTGGCTCAAAGAAGAATTCTTTATTTGGAACAGAAGCAAATCAGGAGCAAGATACAATAGATAACTTTGCTTATAAAATTAGAGAAGGGAAAAAAGCTCAGATAACACAAGATTTTATGATAATAGCAAGGATTGAAAGTTTAATATTAAAAAAAGGAATGTGGGACGCACTTTTGAGGGCAAGAGCATATATAGAATCTGGAGCAGATGCAATAATGATTCATAGCAAGGAAAAAGATTTTAAAGAAATAGCAGATTTTTGTAAGGAATATAAAAAATTTGAAAGAAAAGTTCCTTTAGTAGCAGTGCCGTCAACATATTCTCATGTAACTGAAAAAGAACTTGCCGAGAATGGCATTAATATAGTAATATATGCAAATCATTTATTAAGAGCGGCTTATCCTGCAATGCTTAATACTGCAAAATCAATTCTTCTTAATGAAAGAGCGTATGAAATGGAAGATAATTTATTCAAGATTAATGAATTAATAAAATTAATTGAAAAGTAATCATGAATTGTAAAATATTCTCTTAAGATAACTTTAAAAATAACTAACCTTCTTTAAAGTCAATGAAAAACATCACAGATTCTTTACAAATAGTTAGGGGTGCAATCATCTCTTTCTTTGGAATGATATTTGGGAGAGGTTTAACTTATTTATATGTAATTTTACTAGCGAGACTTGGCAGTTCTGAATATGGCATAATAAGTCTCGGATTTGCAATAACCTTATTCCTATCAACTATAACAATGATGGGCCTAAAAACAGTAATAGTAAGATATATATCCTTTTATCAAGCTAAAAAAGACAACAAAAAAATTAAAGGAACTATTTTATCATCAATTAAAATATCTTTACCCATCAGCATAGTTTTTATGATTTCTTTGTTTTTACTGTCAGATAAAATTTCACTATTATTTTTTCATAATGTCAGATTAATTCCAATTTTAAAATTATTTTCAATAACAATTCCGTTTATTGTTTTAAGCAATATATTTTTACAGGTGATATTAAGCTATAAGAGAATAGAATATCAAATTGGGATTAAGGAAATTACAGAGAATATTGTAAAATTGATTCTAACGTTTATTGTTATATATTTAGGTTATAACTTATTTGGTGTTGCAATAGCATATGTAATTTCGATAATTTTTACATTCATACTATCTTTTTACTTTATGCAAAAGAAATGTTTCAATATACTAGATAATAAAATAAAATCAACTAATTTCAGCAAGACCCTTTTAAAAATTTCTTTTCCTCTATTTTTTGCTGATATTTTTACTTTAATAATAAAATGGATGGACGTTTTTCTTCTTGGGTTTTTTAGAAGCACTTCTGAAGTTGGGATATTCAATGTAGCACTTTCAACAGCAAGTCTTCTGGTTTTAGTGCCAACTGGAATTATGGCTTTATTTCTTCCAGTAATTACAAGGCTATATAGCAAAGGAAATGTAAATGAAATAAAAGAAATTACTATAAGAACATCAAAATGGATATTCTTTGCAAATTTTCCAATATTTATATTATTATTAATCTTTTCAAAACAGATATTAAATATTATGTTTGGCCAAGAATATGTTGCTGGATCAACTGCACTTTTAATACTTATTTTTGCCTATTTACTGCATTCCATTACCCACGTAAACTCCAGTATATTGGTGATGCTTAAAAAAACAAAAATCATTTTCCTTGTTGGAATTATTATTACAATATTAAATATCATATTGAATTTATTGTTAATTCCAAAGTATGGAATCGTCGGGGGAGCAATGGCAATGTCATTTTCTCTAATTCTAAATTACATAATTTATTCTATCTTAGTATATAAAATAACAAAAATATTTACAAATTGGATTACTTATCTCAAATTCTTTGCCTCAGGAATTTTATCATTTTTAGTAATTTATCTAATAAAAGTTAAAATAGAGATTACAATTATTAATTTAATAATTCTGTGTCTGGCGTTTTGTATTATTTATTTTATTTTATCTATTTTGTTTAAATCATTTGATGAACAAGATAAGAATATATTCTTCGTTACAAAAAATAGGTTTTACAGCATATTAAAAATTAAATCTTAAGATTTTTATGTAATTTATTGTTAATTTTTAGCACTCTTAAATGGTAAGATAGTCTTTATAAATTATAACGTTCTACTTTTATTCTACTTGGTGATAATTATGGGTGATCAAACAAAAAAAATAGAGAGTCTATTGTTATTAAGTTGTAGAAGTCCTTTTTTGGATGATGATAAGATATATGTGCCTATGGCTAATTTATATCTAAAAAGTTATGTAAATAAATATCTTCCTGACGTAAATGTTATTCTAGCGGATGATGATTATAGTATTAAATCTGAGGTTTTTGGAACTGATGGGAATTTAGTTAGAAGGTATTCTTTAGATGATCAAGGAAGATGTATCCTTGATGATAAAACTGAATCTTTGTTTAGTCAAGTTGATGCTATAGGAATATCTATAATGACATCTCAAAGGGAAGAATCGAGTGCTATATTAAGGGCTATAAAACAAAGGTGGCCAGAAAAGATTGTAATTGCCGGCGGGCCTCATGTAAAACATTACTTGGGAGACATATTGAAAAGCGGCGAACCTTATGATTATTTAGTTCCATTAGATGGGGAAAAAGCTTTAGTTGGTATTCTAAATGGAGAAGCAGATAAATTCTCGCATTCATATTCTAGAATGAGTCGTAATGAAAATAGAAAAGGATTTGTTATAGAAAAAAATGAAGATCCAAAAATTATAAATCATTTTATGACAAAAGATGATATTTTAAATCAACCAAGACCGGATAGGAGTTCTAAAGATGCAGTTGACCTTATTCGTAGATATCATTACAGTTTAGGAGGCCGTGAATCTATTACAATGATGACTTCGCGTGGTTGTCCTGAACGTTGTACATTTTGTTTTGATGGTAATACTAAGATTGTTATAGCAAATGGACCTAATAAAAAAATAAAAGATATTAAAACGGGGGATAAACTTATAACTTTTAATAATAATAAATTAGAAGAAGGTATAGTAAAAAAAACTTTTAAAAGAAAAGTTAATAAATATTTATCGATAAAATTAGAGAATAATAAAATTCTTAAGGTTACACATGAGCACCCATTCTACCTTAAGGGTAAATGGATAGAAGCTAAGAATCTAAAGATTGGAGATCCTTTACATCATATAACCTTCAAGGATAAAATTTCTTTTTACGCTAAAAATTATAATAATATGAATACTGAAATTTCAAAAAGTAAAGTTTCTAATGCCATTCATGAGTTGCATAAACTAGGATTCTATAAAAATAGTCAATCTTTTGGTAAAATCCCAATAAAAAGATATCATTTAAAATATATAAATCCCGAGAAGTGGGAAAAATTAAAATTAAAAAAAAGTGAACATATGAAAATAAATAACCCGATGAAAAATCCAATTATTTCTAATGAAGTACATAATATAGTTAGAAAAAAAATTTTTGATGGGAAAATAATTCCATATTTATCAACCAGTGAAGGAAGGGAGAGAATAAGTAAAATTATGAAAGTAAGAGCAAAATTAGATAATCCTATGAAAAAAGAAGATGTTGTAAATAGAGCTAACTCTAAAGAAAATTTATTAAAAAGATATAAAGGAGGATTTGGTATAGTAAAAAATAAACCAAACAATGCGGAATTAAGATTATTAAATCTCTTACAAAAAAATTATCCGAATGAATGGGGGTTTGTTGGTAATGGGGAAATAAGGGTAGGAAATTATTGCCCAGATTTTGTAAACTCTAATAACAAAAAGAAAATTTTAGAATTATTTGGAGATTACTGGCATAATAAACCAGATTCTGAAGAAAAAGACACTCTAAAGATAAGCACTTATTCAAAACACGGCTACGAAACACTAGTTATATGGGAACATGAATTAAATGATGAACAAAGATTATTGGAAAAAATATTTAATTTTCAGACTAACGGTATAAAAATAATTAGTGTAGACGAAGTTAACGAGGAATTAGAAGTTTACAATTTTGAATGTGATAATAACAATTATTTTGCTGAATACATCCTAGTTCATAACTGTGAGGACGCTCAAACCCCAGTTAGATGGAGTTCTTTAGAAAATTTAATTATGGAGATGGATGATATAAAAAATTTAGGATTTAAAGGAATTTATATTTTTGATGATTTATTTGCAATTGCTTTAGATAAAGTTCGTCCTATTGTTCAAGAATTAAAGAAAAGAGATTTAGTTTATAGATGTAATTCACAAGCAAGATATTTTACTAAATTTGGAAGTGATGGAAAGGACTTCGCAAGATTATTATCAAGTACAGGATGCCATGAAATTGCTTTTGGAGCAGAAACAGGCTCACAAAAAATTTTAGATAACATTCAAAAGCGTACAACAGTAGAAATGAATTATAAAACTGTAGAGCATGCTAATGAATATGGTTTAGTTGTGAAGGCTTATATGCTAGTGGGTTTACCTGGTGAAGACAAAAAAACTTTTAAAGAAACAGAAAGATTCATAGATTTTTTAATGAATAATCCTATAAATGGAAAGCCTCATGAAAGAAATGATTTTGGTGCTTATGTTTATATGCCATTTAAGGGAACAGATATTAGAGACAATATTGATTTAGGTCAAGATATAGGATTACAGATGTTAGTTAGTGAGGTTAGTGGAGCTTATGGTATTAAAGGGGGAGAAACAGCTTATGAGATTAGAACTCCAGATTTATCTGCTGAAGAAATAAAGGAATTTAGAAATTATCTTGTTACAAATTATAGACCAGTTTCATCACAGGAAAAATGGAAAACTAAATTTCCGGATACACCTCTAGTAACAAATTCGGAATATACTCGAAGTTAATAAAAAATGGAAAAAATTAAAGTGTTAATTAGAACTGAAGGACATTTAAAATTAGGAATGGGTAATATTTTTAGAAGTATAAGGATTGCTAAAAAATTACAGGAAAAATATAAAGCAGAGATAAGATTTATTTTAGAACCAACTTCTCATATTGGAATAAAAAAGATATTAGACGCTGGATTTAGGGTAGAAATAGTTGAGTTCAGTAAAATTAACCAGTATCTCAAGCATATTAAAAAATTTAATCCTAACCTTATAATTAATGATGTATTAAATTTAGAAGAAGGTTATATGAAAGAACTCAAAAAACTGGGTCTGCTTGTCGTTAACTTTGAAGATAAAGAATTTTCTGTAACTAGAGAATATGCTAACATAGTTTTCAATTCATTATATCATGATAAAGATACTAAAGTAGGTTATTATCATGGTCCAAAATATGCCCCACTAAAAAATTCATTCAAGAATATGAAAAAAAAGAAAATAGATAAAGAATGTAAAAACTTTTTGCTCGCTTTTGGCGGAAGTGATCCTTCAGGATTTACAATAAAGGTGGCTAAAGTTTTGAATAAAATAAACAATATTCACGCCACGATTTTTTTAGGACCCTCATTTGGAAATCATCAGCAGCTTTACGATTTATTAAAATATTTGGACAAAGATAAATTCACAATTAAATATGATGTCGAATATAATGCGGAAGATTTTGGAAGAGCTGATATAGCTATAGCTTCCGGAGGTCACACATCTTTTGAGTTGGCTTCAGCGGGAATTCCTGCGATTTTATTGTGCCAAAATAATTTGGAAAGAGACAGAGCAAAAATAATTGAAAAATACGGGGCAATAATCAATTTAGGTGATGGAAATAAATTAACAGATTTAGATTTGATAAATAACATCAAAAAATTAATGAATAATTATGAGATGAGAAAAAAGATGAGTGAAAAAGGTCAAAAATTAGTTGATGGTTATGGTGTTGATAGAATCGCTGAGATTATAATTAAAAGTTTAAACAATAAAGATTTAAAAATATAACTAATTAAATTAATAAAATGGAATCAAAAACAGATTCAAATGGAAAAGTAAAGATTTACTTAGCTGATTTAGTGCATAATTATGTTGGCAGAGGTCCATTTATGTTTCCTATTAACATTGGTTATGTCAAATCTTATCTTCAAAAATTTCATAGCGATAATTTAGATGTTAGATTATTTAAATATCCAAATAAATTAATAGAAGCAGTAGAAAATGAGCCACCTAATATGGTAGCTTTTAGTAATTACACATGGAATGAAGATTTAGACGCTAAACTTATATATCATTTCAAAAATAGGTTTCCAAATATAGTTACGGCCATAGGTGGACCAAATGTAAATATACATCCTCGAAATGTTCATGAAGAATTGGAGAATATTGACCCAAGATCTCTTACAAATTTTTTAAGAAACCAACCAAATCTGGATTTTTATGTTCTTCTTAAAGGCGAGTTTGGATTTTTAAATTTGGTAAATTCTTATTTACAAAATGATCATGATATTAAAAAAATGAAGAGTTCACCGATAGATGGTCTTGCATTTATTAATAACAAGTTAAGTCTGGATAAAATAATTAGGGGTAAAGATCCCCCATTATGGCGAAACCTCGATGAAGTACCTTCACCTTATTTAACAGGTGTTATGGATGAATTTTTCTTACAAAAATTAATTCCCAATTTAGAGACAGATAGAGGTTGTCCTTATCCATGTACCTTTTGTGATTGGGGCCAGGCATTATACCAAAAGATGGAAGTTTTTCCAAAGGATAGAGTAATGAATGAATTGGAGTATATTGTGGATATGGTTAACAAAACAAAAAACACAAAAATATTATGTATTCCAAATGCAAATTTTGGTATTATGGAACAAGACCTTGATTATGCGAGAAAAATTCGAGAACTTTCAGATAAACACGGTTATCCGCGTAAAGTCACAACATTTTGGGCAAAAAATAAATCAAAGAGAATCATTGAGATGGCAGAGATATTGGGAGGTGATCTAGTAAGCGTTGATGCTTCATTACAGTCTATGAACCCTAAAACATTAGAAGCAGTAAAAAGAGATAATATAAGTCAAAAAGATTATCTGGAATTCCTTACATATTTAAACAAAAATGGTATTGATTCAGATGCTGAATTGATTTATGGTTTACCTGAAGAAACAAGAGAAAGTTACCTTGGTGCTTTAAGAAAATTATTTGACATGCGTGCAGGAATGATGCTAAATTACCATTGTCGTGTTTTGAATGGTTCTGAGATGTCTGAACCAGACAATTTAGAAAAATATGGCACCAAAACAAAATTTAGACTGATAGATATACAATTTGGTGAATATTCTCTTGATAGTAAGCCATTTAAGGCGTTTGAAGTAGAAGAGATGGTAAAATCTAATAATACTATGTCGGAAGAGGACATCTTCTATTTTAGAAAATTACATTGGTTAGTAAATTTCACTTGGAATTATAAATATTATCGCGGATTATTAGAATATGGATTATCTCATCATGTAAACCCTATCGACTTTTATAATACATTCACAGAAAATTTAAGTAAAGCACCAAAAAGAATAGTTAAGTTAGTAAAAGAATTTGACGAGGAATCTAAATCTGAGTGGTTTTTAACAAGAGAAGAACTTGTAGAGCATTACAGTAAACCAGAGAATTTTAAAGATATTCAAAATGGAAGTTTTGACAAATTACATTTTAAATATGGATTTAAAACTTTATTAGAATGCCCTGATGAATTTGATTTTTATATGGGACAAGTTGCCAAAGATTTGATCTCAAGAAAAGATGTTAAGGTTGATTATAAAAAAGCTGTTGATGAATTGATTAAATTTGAAAATATGTTTAGAATTAGTTTCAAGAATTTAGATATAAGTAAAGAATTTGAAGTTGAAACAGAAAAATTCGGTGAGTTTGGCTATGATATTTTGAGATGGAAGCAAAATGCCTATGAAGGAAGCTTGCATGGCCATGATATGAAACAAAACGTAAAATATAGATTCTATCTTCCGCAAAATCAAGTTGATTCTTTAAAAACATACATAAATCAGTTTAAAAACATTAATCCATTATTTACTCTAAGAAAAATGAGCGAGTATATGGGGGTTAGTGATTTGTTTTATAGGGTAGAATCTAAAGATATTAAAGATTATAAAATGCAGGTAGAAAACCATGTGCTCCATACATCTAAATTAGCACAGTAGAATAGCACAACTTTATAAATTTTTTTATAATTTTATGATCAAACATGAAAGAGTTTAAAATTGGAAATAAGTTTGTAGGTGAAAATCATCCTGTTTATATAATTGCAGAAGCAGGTTGTAATCACGATGGTAAATTAGAACAAGGATTTAGATTAATAGAAGAAGCTGCAAGAAATGGTGCAGATGCTATTAAGTTCCAGACATTTAAAGCTGAGAAACTAGTAACTAAGACTGCAGAGCAATGGTGGCTTCCTGAAGAACAAAGACATGGCAAAACACAATTGGATCTTTATAAAAATCAAGATTCATTTGGATTTGAAGAGTATAAAGCACTCCAAGATCATTGCAATAAAAACGAAATTACTTTCTTATCAACTCCTTTTTACGAGGAGGGTGCAGATCTATTAGAAAGATTAAATGTTCCAGCTTATAAAATTGCTTCTACAGATTTAACAAACTTGCCACTTCTAGAATATGTTGCCAAAAAACAAAAACCGATCATTTTATCTGCCGGAATGAGTTTTCTTGAAGAAATTTTAGAAAGTGTTGAAACCATTAAGAGTACGGGCAATGAACAAATATGTTTAATGCATTGCATTGTTGAATATCCTGCTCCAATGGCTCATGCTAACTTGAATTTCATTAAAACGCTAAAAGATAAGTTTCCAGATTATGTTATAGGATTCTCGGATCATACTCTAGGATATGTGGCAGATATAATCGCAGCCGCGTTTGGTGCCAAAGTTATTGAAAAACATTTTACATTTGATAAAACAATTAGAGGAGCACCCGATCATGTTCTCTCAGTAGACCCGAAAGAACTTTCTGATTTAGTTAAAGACGTTAGATCTGCTGAATCATCTCTAGGTTCGTATAAAAGGGAAATATTAGAATATGAAATACCTGCGCGTGAATTTGGTAGAAGAAAATTAGTCGCTAATGTTTATATTCCAAAAAATACTGTAATAGAAGCATATATGATAACTGCCAAAAGAAATGCTGATGGTTTATATCCCAAATTCTTAAAAGAGGTTATTGGTAAAAGGGCTTTGATTGATTTAAAAGAAGATGATCCAATTAATTTAGAAAAATTATACTAATACTTCGTAACATGAGGAAAAAAATTTTAGCTGTGAGTAATGATACAGGTGTTGCAAATGATTTATCTAATTGCATATTAAGGCTGAATGACGATAAAAAGTTAGAGACGGTTGTTTTGAGTGAAGGACCATCAAGGACTATTTATGAATCTATATCAATTAGATATAAAACCATTAATGATTATGGTTTAAATGATGTAACTGAAGATTCTGTAAATCATATTATAAATAAAGAAATGCCAAGTCTTATTCTTACAGGATTTAGCGAAGGAGTAATGTTAGAAAAATATTTTATAGATAGTGCTAAAACTAAAAATATAAACAGTTTTACAATTTTGGGGGGATATACAAATTATTTAAAAGTTGTTAGTGATTCTAAAATTAAAATTCCATTCAAATATATGCCTGATTTTATTTGCATAATGGATAATTTTGTTTTGGAGGAAATGCTTAAATTAAATTTTGATAGAAATAAACTTATTATTACAGGAAACCCTTATTTTGATAATTTAATTAGTTTAAAAAACAGTTTTAATAAAAATGATATGACTAACATTAGAAGGGACCTAGGCTTGGGTAATGAAGACTATTTGATTACATTTTTTTCACAAGCCTTAAAAAAAGTAATAGATAATAATACGGATAAGATATCTAAAGGCTATAATGAGTTAGATGTTTTAAGTATGTTAGAATCTTCTTTATGTGAACTTGATATTAATAATTTAAGTTTATTAGTTAAATTACATCCAAAAGAAGATTTAGAAAGTACGAGGAGTGCATTTTCTGGAAAACTAAATAAAGTTTTCTTTAATAGAGGATATGATCCAAGAAAAATTATGATTGTTTCAGACTTAGTTACTGGAATGTTTTCAACGTCTTTAATCGAATCAGTTTATTTAGATAAAGATGTAATAAGTATACAACCAAATCTAAAGGTACCTGATACATTACTTATGAACAAACTTGGGTTAATTGTTCCAGTTTATAATCAAGAACATTTAAAACCAACATTAGAAAAAATGATTTATGATTATAGTTTTAAGGAAGAATTAAAACAAAAAAGATCACAATTAAGACTGGATGGCAAAGCAACTGAAAGAGTTGTTAATGAAATTTACGGTTTACTTAATATAAATTAAAATGAAAAACGAAAAAAGAATCTATGCTATAATTCAAGCAAGGATGAACTCTGCTAGATTTATGGATAAAGTAATGAAAGAGATAATGGGAGTGCCATTGCTTAAAATATTGGTTGAGAGAATAAAAGAATCTAAATTATTAGATGGCATAATCATAGCTACAACTACTAATCCAAAAGATGATATTATAGAAGAATACTGCAAAAAAAATAATATAAACGTATTTAGAGGAAGTGAAAACGATTTAGTAGAAAGATTGTTATTCGCTGCTAAAGCGTACGATGTAGATATAATTGTCGAGCAAGGTGTTGATTGTCCTTTAGTGGATTCTAAATTAATAGACTCTATTTTGGAATTTTATTTTAATAATAATTTTGACTATATTACCACATTAAATAATAGAAAAACCATCCCAGACGGATATTTTGCTAGGTTATGCCCAACAAAATTACTAGAAGAAGTTTATAATAAGACAAGAGAGGGCCATAAAGAAGGTGAACTTGGTTTGTCCTATATAGAAGACAATCCGGAAATCTATAAAGTTGGGATTTATATTCCGAAAGATGAGTCAAATGCTTATTATCGTTTAACTATAGATGAAGAAAAAGATTTGCAGCTAGTTAGAAAAATATTGGAAAATTTTAATTCAATTAAAATTTCCATGCTAGACATTATAAAATTCCTTAACGAAAACAAAACTCTATCATTAATCAATAAAGATATAACCCACACAGAAAAATTTTTATATAAAATTGGTTTGTTGGGAGATTTTATAAACAATTTTAAAATTATAAATAATAAAAGTTATCATCAAATTTCGGATTATAAATTTGCAGGATTTAGATTCATTTCTATATGCAGTGCTGAAAACAAAAATAATTCAAATTTAAGATACTATGAAGATTATAAAAAAATGTTTCAGGAAGAGTTTATCGACATAGTTATTTTAGACAAAGAGATTAAAGATTATGACAGAATACTAAAAATTTGTGAAGATAAAGGTGTCTTTGTATTAGTAAAAAACTGGGAAAATCTTCAAGAGGTAAATAACGAGATTAAGAATTTTTTGGCGAATAGACACATTTCGCAAAAACCTTTATAAATCTTTTTAAATGAATTATTTTAATAGGCACTAAAATGAAAAAAATAATAGCAACACTTGAAGCACATATGGATTCTAATAGATTTCCAGGCAAAGTAATGAAAACGATACTCGGTAAACCCGTATTAGAAATAATTGTAGATAGGGCTAGAGACTCACATCTATTAGAAGATGTTGTTGTTATAACTACTACAAGCCCAAAAGATGACGTTATTGTAGATCTTTGTGTTAATAAAAATATTAGTTTTTATAGGGGTAATGTAAAAACCAACGTAAAAGATGTTCTTGATCAAGTATTAAATGGTGCCAAAAAATACAACGGCGAAGTAATCGTTGAACTTATTTCAGATAATCCATTAATTGATTCAGGAGTTATAGATAAAGTAGTTCAATATTATTTTAATAATGATTATGACTACGTTTCAAATTTTATTCCAAAGATAACCTATCCGACAGGTATTAGTGTTCAGGTATTCCAAACAAAATTATTAGAAGAAGTAGATAGACTAACAAATGATCCTCGAAGTTCAGAATATATTAAAAATAGAGAGAATGTAACTTGGTACATCTACCATCATCTCGAAAAATATAGAATCGGAACAGTTGAAGCAGATGAAATTTTAAGAGCTCCTAAAATAAGACTAGATTTGGACCAACCAGAAGACCTTACATTAATAAAAAAAATTTACGAGCATTTTAACGATTTAAAAGTTTCATTACAAAATGTTTTAAAATATTTAAAAGAAAATCCTGAATTAATAACGATAAACCAAAAATATTTAACTGGGGATGAAAAATATGTATAAAGCTGCGATAGTTGGATTGGGGAGAATGGGTCATTTATTGGAAACAGATAAATTAAATAAAAATTCGCCACGTACACATACTGGAGCTTATAAGTTTTTAGAAGATAAAGTTAAAATCGTTTCAGCTTGTGATATTAGAGAAGATCGTTTAAGTTTGTATCGCCAACTTTGGGGGATAGATAATTTATACAAAGATTATAAGAAAATGCTAAAAAATGAACGAATAAATATCTTAAGTGTTAGTACTCACGCAAAAGAGCACAAAGAAATTGTTATAGAAGCTGCTAATTCTGGAATTGAGGCAATACTTTGCGAAAAACCCATTTCAACTAGTTTAAAAGATGCTCAAGAGATGATAGATGAGTGTAATGAAACAGGAACTATACTTTACATTAATCATACCAGAAGATTTGATGATCAATGGAGAAAAGTAAAAGAAATTATTGATAATGGAGACATCGGAAAATTAACAACTATAACCTCTTATTCTTCAGCGGGGTTATTAAACGGGGGGAGCCATTTATTTGATTTACTAAGGTATTATAATGGAGAAGTAAGCTCTGTTTATGGTAAAATTAGGAAAGACGAAAGCACCGATTCAAGTGGCTTCGGGTTATTGGAATTTAAAAATGGAAGTCATGCTTTTGTTGATGTAGATTTTAGAGATTATGTTTTGTTTCAAATGAATTTATTTGGATATAAAGGTTCTGTAAGGATTGGTGGAATGATTAGAGGAGACAAAAGTTTTGGCTTGGGTATTTCAGAGCATAGCCCAACGCAAGCTGGGGTTATGGAATTAAAAAATATGGAGTTTCCTGAAGTGCCTATTACTCGAGAGAGGATGCCTCTTGTCAATGCTATAAACGAGATTATTGAGTCAATTGAAACAGGCAAGAAACCAATTTCTAACGGGGAAGATGGATTGGCTGCTTTAGAGATTGCCATGGCATTTTACGAATCTGATTTTATTAATAAACCAGTAAAACTTCCATTAGAAAACAGAACTCGTATAGTAATTCCACGAGAAACCTCTTTTACAAAAGACGGTAAATTTCCGAGCTCATATTCAAGAGATAATATAATACCTATGAATTAAAAAAATAAAATGGCAAAATTAGCAATCAACGGTGGAGAAAAATATAGGAATAAACCTTTTCCTAAACATCCTATAATTGGAGAAGAGGAAAAGAAAGCTGCATTGGATGTACTTGAAAGAGGAGAATTATCTGCATTTTTAGCATCTCCAGGACAATATTTTTTAGGTGGGAAAAAAATTAAAGAATTTGAAGGGTTAGCAAAGGAGTATTTTGGCACTAAATACGCTGTTGCAATGAATTCCGCTACGGCCTGTTTGCATGCTGCTGTTCCAGCAGTTGGAGTCCAACCTTTAGAAGAGATTCTAGTCACCCCTTACTCAATGTCGTGCAGTGCTACTTGTGCTTTAATGAGCAACGCGATTCCTATATTTGCTGATATCGATGAAAATAACTTTGCTATAGATCCAAAAAAATTAGAAGAGAGGATTACAGATAAAACAAAAGCAATTGTTGTTGTACATTTATTTGGCGGGCCGGCTGATATGAACGGCATAATGAATATTTCCAAAAAATATAATTTAAAAGTTATAGAGGATTGTGCACAATCCCCTGGCGGAACATATAAGGATAAATTGCTTGGGACCATCGGGGATTGTGGGTTATTTTCATTTACTGAAACGAAAAATGTTACATCCGGGGAAGGGGGGATTTTAATAACAAATGATGATGAAATTGCACACATTGCACAATTAATTAGAAATCATGGCGAAGCTGTTATTGTAAATCAGCCAAGGACTTACAGATCGAGCATCTTAGGATATAATTATAGGATGACTGAATTAGATGCAGCTGTTGGAGTAGAACAGTTTAAGAAGCTGGACAAGTTTAATGATGAAAGAATTAAATTGGTTAATCATTTGGCTTCTAGAATCAAGAGAGAGATTCCAGGAATTAAACCTTGTTTGAATGACGAAAATGGAAAAAATGTTTACTTTATCTTACCATTTAAATACAACGAAGACAAAACTGGAATTCCTAGAGATTTGTTTGTAAAGGCTTTGAACGAAGAAGGAATTCCTTTTGGTTCAGGTTATGTTAAACCGCTTTATTTAAGCCCAATATTTCACGAAAATAAACACTTTATACTTAAGCAATTTGGACAACACATAAGTTATGATAAAGGAATTTGTCCTGTAACCGAAAGGTTGCATGAAAAAGAGATAATTTTAACATTGATGGCAAGACCCCCAGCAACTTTTGGGGACATGGATGATATTGTTGGAGCCATGCATAAAGTTATTGATAATAAAGATGAATTATTAGAAAATAAGCTTTAAGAAACTTTCTCTACCCTTACTGTTATGAAAAATCTATTGATCTTAAACATAGAAGATAATTTTGATAAAGCTAGAAAGATATCGCAAAAAATAAACAAAAAAAATCTAGAGATTCTTTATCTAAATAACAATCTCTTCATAAAAAACTTAAAATATAGCCTGTTGGATGATCTCTTTAAACCAGAATATGCATCTAAAATAGATCAAGCAGCTAGAAAACTAGCTAAATCATGGCATAATTCTATTAAAGATGATTTGAAATATGATGATTTAGTTCTATCAGAATTAGTAGAGAATAAATTCCTTAAGATATGGCCAATATTATTAAAAATAGAAATATTAACTAAGTTTATTAAAGAAGAAAAACCTAAAGAAATTTTTATAATTACAGAGTATGAAGAAGATATAAAATTATTAAAAGAAATTTCAAAAGATATAAAATTAAACTGTTTTTTTTTCAGGAAATCAAATAAAAAATCAATAAACCTAAAATTAAAGAATTTTTCTTATAAGATAATAGCAAAATTTCAGAATTATTTATTTAAAATTTATATAAAGAAAAACAAAACAAAAAAAGGGATATTAGTTTTAGGAAATTTACGGCAATTATTGCCATTATTTAAAAAATTAAAAGAAAATCCAAATAATATGGTAATAAGAGCTGGAGAAAATATTGGCCGGGGGCTGTTTACTAAAAACTGTGATTGTTATATAACTTTTAAAGAATTTTATGATAAAGATATAGAAAGCAAAATTAAAAGTGAAAGAATAAATCTTATAAATAAATGGGGCAAAATTAAATTAAATAAAAAGTTAAGAGAGAGTTTGAAGTATAAACTAAATTTATTTGATATATTAGAACCAAACTTAAAAGAAATTTTCTTTAAAGATTTTATCGATTTAATAAAATATATCGAAATAATGAAAAAGATTAAAGAGAAAGTAGATATTGTTGTTACCCATAATGATGTAATTGCATTTGAAAAAACAGTCGTCAGAACTGCTAATAAATTAAATATCCCAACAATAACTATGATTGAAGGGTTTTTATCTCTAAAAAAAATTAGAAGTGGAACACAATATATCCCATTTTCATCTAAGATTATGGCTATGCATTCAATAAGTCAAAAAGAGCTAGTGATTAAAAAATATAGAATTCTTAAGGAGAGATTAATTATCATGGGGCATCCAATGTTTGATAGATATTACAACGATAAACCTATTGAAAAAAAAGAGTTATATAAAAGGCATAATATTCCTTTGAACAAGAAATTAATTTTATATGTTGCCGAGAGATATAATAATAAAAATAAGTATGAAAGCTCTATATGGTCTGCTTATACAAAAAAGCAATACTTGAGTATATATGAAGAATTATTTAAAGGGATTAAAGAGGTTCAAGATGAGGTTTTTTTAATAATTAAAAAGCATCCATCGGAAGTAATGGATGATGCTATAATAGAAGCGATAGCAAAAAAACAAGGAATAAAAAATTGCATCATACTTAAAGATTTAGATTTGTATGGTGCAATTAATGCTTCTAGCGCCATAATCCTTAGACTATCAACAATTGGTTTAGAAGCAATGATGCTTAAAAGACCAGTTATAGTAATGGATACTAATTTTGATACAAATGATAATGTTGGTTATACAGAATTTAATGCCGCTTTACATGCAAAGAAACCAGGCGATTTAGGAAAGCTATTAAAAAATTTATTACATAATGAAGTTTTACAAAATAGTCTTGATAGAAATATGGAAAGATTTGTTAATTATAATTACATTAGCGATGGAAATGCCTCTTTAAGAATGGCCAAGCTTATTAATGAAACAATAAAAACAAAGACTTAAATTTTTACGGAATGTGTAAGAAAGGCATTTGCCATAAAGTAGCCAAACCACTCTGTTGATCTTTTTACTTCAAACTCTTTTTTAAATTGCGTAAGGGCTGCTTCATATTTTTTTTCAATTAATCTCGGAACAAAATAAAGATCAAAAAAATATTTCCCAATCAATTCAAAATTTTTTTCTTTTAGCTCTTTATCAATTGTTATTGGATTAGTAGTTCTCACATAAACATTATCAATAGCGGAGACCGAAGAAATCTCTGGTTTATTCGGATTGGTAATAAGAGTTTCTAAATCTTTATAAACTTCTTCCCCCAATAATTTATCAACACCCAACGGTTTAATAAAATTTTCTTTGTAAAAATTCATCGTATATCTGTTAAGATTAAAAAAATCAAATAATGCATTTTGAAATGATCCGACTAAGTGACCATCATCTCTTAAAACATCATGTATATCTCCAAAGACTCCTTCATAATCCTCGGGAGATAAATATTGAAATACTCCCATTAACAACACAACATCAATTGATTTAGGATCGAGTTTACGTAATTCTTCAATTCCTCCTTTAATTATTCTGCTTTCTTCGTGATCTGCTCTTAACATCCTCTCTTTGGCCATACTGTACAAATTTTCATTTCTTTCTATACCATATGCATCAATTCCCATATCATTCAATTTTACCAGAAGTTTTCCTCCGCCACATCCAAAATCAATAAGTTTTATTTTATCCCCTAATTCTTCTTTACATTTTGGAAGTATAATATCTAAAAAGATATCATCCCTACAGCATGCTACATTAGAAAAAACCCCTGCACGATTAGTAAAATAGTTATCAGTTTCTTCTTGGTTAAAATTTTTCGCCATTTTTTAAAATAGACTAGAAACATTTAAAAATGTATTTAAATAATTTTATAAATGTAGAATAGATGATATTCTTATGGCCAAATCAAAATTGTTTTTCCTGGCTCTTGGTATTATAATCCTTCTTTTAATAATTTATGGAATAGGCTATGACAAACTGATTGAAACCATAAAAAACTTTGATCTTTATTATCTACCATTAATCTTCATTTTATTATTCTTAAGTTATATTTTGGCTGCCTTAAACACTTGGATTATAGCTTCTGGTTTTAAAAAAATATCACTAAAATATGTTATAAAAGCCACTTTTATTAGTTTAGTTTATGCTACAATAATACCCGGGAAAATTGCAGATTTATTAATGATTCCGTTATTAAAAAAACAAAAACTAAATTTTAATCAGTCTGCAACTACATTATTCTTAGATAAAACAATAAGTCTTTTCATAAAATCCATATTTGCATTATTTGGAGTAATATTTATAATAAAAAAATTTGGTACATTTTTTTCTACCAAGATTGTTACTAGCATTATTATCATAATCTTAATTTTAACATTGTTTATAATCTTTATCAGGTCAAAATTAGTTTTAAGATTCATTAAACACAAAATATTAAGAAAATATTTATTATTATTTAAAAGACTTTACAAAACTTTAAGGTTATACATTAAAGAAAATAAAAAGTATTTGTTTTATAATGCATTAATTACCATATTAAAAGTATTTTTAGAAACTTTTTTATTTTTTTTCTTGTTTTTATCTTTTGGACAGGCTACAAATTTTATGGAACTATTTTTTGTATTCTCTTTACTTTCGATTATAATACTCTTGATCTCACCAATTTTTGGAATATCAGGACTTGGTGTAAGAGAAATAACCGGGATATTTATATTTGGGATAATGGGTGTTAATTCTGCAGTTGTATTTAACTCATTTATATTAAAACTACTTTTAACTTATATGATAAGTTTATTTGTGACAATTAAATTCAGAAAAGAATTAAATGTTATAAAATTAAAGAAATATTTAAAAAAATTAAGATTTGTTAAGCGAACCTAATTTATATGCACTATATAGTTGTTTAATCCATCCTAAAGTTCCAAATATAGCAAAAAACCATAAAACCCAATCTACTTTATTAAAGATAGCACCTATGTCTAAAAAAATTACCGTTAGAAAACTAAAAGGAATATAAAAATTTTTTACTTCAGGCAACTCAGTATGACTTTTAAAGAATTTAAAAAATGACCTAAAATTTGATATAAATGAAATTGTAGTAATATTAAAGATTGCAACTACACCAACGATTAATATTAAAGGATCTTTAGAAATTCTATAAACACCTATTGTTGCTCCAAGGAATATAAAATATTTAAACAACTTAGTAGCAATCATATCATACCACATGCCATACTCTGAACCAAGTTTCCTTGTTCTTGCTAAATCTCCATCTAACAAATCACAAATTAACGAGAATTGAGAAAGAACAGCACCTAGGATTATGTGCAGCCAATCACCAAAGGCGAAGAAAATTCCACTTATTAATCCAAAGAATATGCTTAAAGTGGTTATGTTATTCGGAGTTATTTTAGTTTTTATTAAAAAGCTAAAGATGAAATCAGTCATAGGACGATAAAATCTTTCAATAATTAAATCTTTTTTTCTCCTTACTATTTTAACTTTTTTAATCATAAAAATTATGACTAGGCTAAGTTTATATTGTTTTCTATGAGATAGTTTGTTAAATCATCTGACATTTCTTTTGCGATAATAGAATTCCCTTCCTCAGATATATGTACCCAATCAATAAAAATAGTGTTTTCTTTATCGTTAAATACTTGTGTCAAATCTCTAATTTCATTTGAGGTTTTTATTAATTCAGAAACATCTTTATAATCATCGCCTAATATGAGATTACGTTCTATTTTATTTTCTTCATCATAAGATAATTCTTTTTTTGTATAAATTGTAGGTTGCCAGTAAAAAAATGATTTAAAGTTATAACCTTCTTCCAATGATTTAATTATTTTAAGATTACCTAAATAAACATTAGCAGTCTCTAAATTAAGATTTTCATTTGAATATTCTCTAAATGAGGTTTGTTTACCAAAGAATTCATTGATTATTCTTCTGAAATTTGGAAACAAGTTTTGGAGATTTACGCTATTCCTTGAATTAAAATCCTCTACTCTATTTTGAAGGTTATGTGGAAGTCCTGCGTCATGGTTTTGATAAGATGAATAAACATCATTAGCACCTTCATAAAAAATTACTATATCGGGAATATTTCCTTTTTTCAGTTCCAACTCAAGTTTAAATACATCATGTGTACTAGTGTAACCACTTTCACCGAAGTTTGTAATTTCAATTTTAAACTCATTTTCACATAGATATTTTGATAAAAACGATGGTATTGTTCCAATGTCCCTTGCTCCAGTTCCCCAAACAGTTGAGCCCCCAAAAACAAAAATCTTTATCGATTTTAGATTGTCATCCGGGCACTGAAAAAAAGTTTTTCTAATTGAGTTTTCATCTATGTTTATGTACTCTCCTTTAAAATTTGGAATCCTACGGTGCTCTAAGTATGGATAATATTCTGCTTTGTTAGAATTTTTGTCTTCTATAAAATATTGTGCTGCCCATTCCGCGTCATTATAAACATCAATTCTTATTCTATTGTCGGAGATTCCTTTGTTTATAATATTATATCCATAAAATTCATATGCCGTTACTATTAAAAATGAAAAAAATTCTAGTAATACTAAGAAAACTAGAACTACACCAATTATCTTAAAAAAATAATTTATAAATCTTACATATTTCCTATGTTTGATTAAAGATCTTTCAAATCTATTGTTAGATATTTTATTTTTCATGGCTTTATATTATAAATTTTAATAAAATTTTCTATTCTTGAAATTATCAAAACAACATTTAAAAACCTTGCTATATCTTTTACAGGCATTACAAAAATTATCTCGAAAATGAATGTACTTATGGTAACAAGACCGCTAGGAAAGCCTTGGGATGAAGGCGGGAAAAATTTGGCTTATGGTCTAGCAAGAAATATAAAGAACCATAAAATTAGCATTTTAACAAAAAATAATTTCTTTGAAAAAATAAATAAAGATATAACCATAGAAAAAATCTATTCTTCTTCAACCGGAGGTAAAATTGGCTATCTGGATAAAGTTAGGTTATTCATAAGATTATTAAAGAAGGATAATTCAAATATTTATCAATTCATGTATACCCCTAAGTTAATAACTTCTTTATTTAATAGATTTATTTTGAGATTAAAAAACAAAAAAAGCATCCAGGTAATTCCAACTTCACTAGATAATAAAAATTTTATTAATCTTTTAATTTTTGGGGATAAAATTGTAGTTTTATCGGAACACACAAAGAAAATTTTAATTAAAAAAAGATTTAAAAATGTAATAAAGATAAATTCTGGGATAGATACAAATTTTTTTAAACCAAATAATAAGGATATTTATTTGTTAAAAAAATTTAATTTAAAAAATAAGTTTGTTGTTTTAATACCCTCAGAGCTTGATCCAAAAAGAGGTACAAGAATAGTATTAAAGTCGATTTTAAATCTATCAAATTTAAATGAATTTAAAAAATTGTTTTTTATATTCTCTTACAGAAAAAAAGATAAAGATTCTATGGAAAAGAAGTTTATTACTTCTAGTCTAAATAAAAATAACATAAATAATTTTATGTTCCTAGAAAATTTTTATGACACTAAAAGTTTGATTAGCATATCTGATATTGTTTTATATCCCACTTTAAATATGAACGAGAAGCAAGAAATACCCATGATATTATTAGAATCTCTTTCTATGAAAAAACCAATAATAATAACAGACATCTCTCCATTGAACGAAATTCTAAAACTTAAATGTGGAGTGAAAGTAAAAAAAGGTGACTTTAAAGAAATTTCTAAAGCTTTATTAGAAATTATGAGAAATAAAAAATTAAAAAGAATTATGGGAGAGCACGGTAGAAAAACAGTTTTAAAAAATTTTAATATTGTTAGTATAGCAAAAGAATATGAAAATTTATATAAGGAATAAAAAGAAGAGAAACTTAATTATTAATATTTTTCTTCTAATCATTGTTCTACTAATCTTCTTAATTTTTACAGAAGTAATTTTGAGATATTTTGGTCTAAGTTGTTCAATTGTTGATAAAAACAATGATGCCCCATTTTTGATATCAGATGAAGGATATCATTACATGAAGTCAAATTATAATGGAAGATTTAAATGTATAACATTTGATACAATGATTAAAACAAATAGTTATGGTTTTAGGGATAATGGGTTTAATATTACAGAAAATGGCATAATTTTATTAGGAGATTCTATAACTTTTGGTTATGGTGTAGAGCAAGATGAAACATTTGCGCAGATATTAGAAAATGATTTGTCTTCTAAAGGAACAGATGTCTATAATTTAGGAGTTGCTGGTTATGGCTTAAAGGAATATAACTGGATTTATGATAAATATTCGAAAGAATTGAAGCATGAATTAGTTATATTAGTCTTATATGAGGGCAATGATTTTCAGGAAAGCTGTAATTTAATTGATAGGGCAGAATTTGTCGCAGATGAAAGAAAAGGATTTGGTTTTATTAAAGATTCATTAAAAAGATCATATACATTCCGCTTTTTGTATCCGTTAACAAAAAATATTATTAATTTAGGTGAAACTGCAATAACTTCAAAACAATTTTATACGGTTGATGAATCAGAAGAAATTAAAAATTGTAATGAGATGTTTAAAGAAGAATTAAACAAACTAAAAAGTAAAGTGGTTGAGAATAATAAGGATTTAATTGTTCTAATCTTTACTTCAAAAGTTACTTTCATAGAATCAAGTGATCCTAAAATTGATTACAAAAAAAGACTTAATATTTTATTAGATTTTTGCTCAGAATTAGATTTAAACTGTATAAATTTTAAAGATTATATAATTGATATGAATAAGGTATATATGAAGGATAGTGGGCATCCTAACAAAGAAGGTCATATTGAAATAGCAAAACTTTTATACAATTATATTGCGAAATACGAATAAATCCTATAAAAACTCTTTTAAACTTATTTAAAATTCTTATATTATGAAAAACAGTACAAAATTTTTAATAACATTTTTTGTAATTTTGGTTTTAGTAAAGATTTTATTAGCATTATTTATACCGATGTCAACTGCCTTTTCTGACGATCACCAATACTTAAAAATGGCTCGAAGTTTTTTCTTTGACCAAAATTTTGAGGCTTATAACATAAAAGGAGTACAACTTCCACCATTATACCCCATTTTAATCTCAATAACCCATATATTTAATAACTCAATTTATGTTTATTTTACAATAAAAGTAATCAATGTCTTATTGTCTTCATTGATTATAATTCCAGCATACTTATTAGCAAAAGAGTTTTTATCTGAAAAGAATTCTAGGATATTCACCTTTATTGTAGCTTTGTTGCCTTTTGGATTCAGTTATAATTCTTATATCCTAACAGAAAATTTATTTTACTCGTTATTTCTATTCTCAATTTATTTCATTTATAGATGTTTAATTTATAATAAAAAATTGGATGTTATCCTGGCCGGGTTATTTGTTGGTTTAGCATTATTAACAAGACTACATGGTGCAATTTTATTAGCAACTCTAGGAATCTTATTTATCATAGATTTATTCAAAAAAAGAATCAATTATAAGTTAATTTTAATAGCCCTAATTGCAGCTACAATATATTTACCCTGGTTTATTCGAAATTTAATTGTTTTTAGCAATCTCCCGCAAGTTCATTCTGCAAATATTTATTCATGGGAAGTAAGTAATGCTTTTTTAAGAGATTCAATATTCCATTCTGTTTATCCACTTATTATTTGGCTAACAACTTATTCTGGAGCATTAATTTTATCATCATTAATTATTTTTCCACTTTATTTATTTTATAAATCTAAAGATAATAAATTAAATAAACTAAAATCTCTAAGTTTTATAAGTATAATTATGACTTTGTTAATTGCTGCTAATCATCATTTAAGAGCCGATAATTATTTTTATAAAATAAACGACTGGATATTTTTTTCTGGAAAATTAATAGGGAGATATATTGATTTTGTGATCCCATTAATTATTCTTATAGGATTTATTGGTCTAATTCATTACAAAACTAGTTTAAATAATAACAATAGAAAAATTTTAAATGTCTCATTATTATTAGCCATAATAATTTCTTCAGTACATTTTATATCAAGATCTTTGTTTTTACCAAACAATCCATCCTTAACTTGGATTGGATTGATAAAACAAGGCATAGATTATATTTTTTATTCAAAAAGTTTATTTTATGTAAATAATACAGTTTTACCTAGTGTGAGCTTGGCTAGTCTAATAATAATCCCTTTATTATTAATTATATTATTTATTTTGATATCAAAATTATTTGTTAAACTAAAGCTAAGTAAAGTTTTCTTAATCTTAGCACTATTTTTAATTTTATTAAATATAACTAATGTCTGTGTATCATCTTATAATGCTAAATCTTGGTATGAAACCCCACAAGTTAAATTATCTTTATGGCTTAATGAGCATGATAAAGATAAATCTTCTGTCATATTAATAGATGACAGATATGGAGGTTCTCTAAAAAAAGATAATCAAACTATGCTTTACATAAAGACGGATATTTCTGCTTATACAGTATTAGGATACTGGTTAAATAGAGAGATAATTATAGGAAACATCAATGATCTAGAGAGGATTAATTATGTTATCACAAGAGACGATAAATTAAACCTTGATTTAATAAAGAAAAGCGAAAATGGGATTTATTTATACAAGGTTAATTAAAAAGATATTTAAGGCTATCTAGCTATAAAAAACTAATTGTGGGGGGCTATTTTGTCTTTAAAAAGATGGAAAAAATAAAATTTGGGGTGGTTGGATGCGGAAGAATTGGAACAAGACACGCAGAGCATATTTATAATAATAATAGAGCAGAATTAGTTGCTGTCTGTGATATAATTAAAGAAAGAGCAAATAATTTATCAAAAAAATATGGTGCTAAAGCAATGTATGATTTCGAAGATATGTTAAAACAAGATATTGATATTATAAATGTCTGTACTCCAAGTGGATTGCATGCTGAGATGTCTGTTAAAAGTTTAAACAATAACAAACATGTTTTATGCGAAAAACCAATGACATTAAATTTACATGACGCGGATAAGATTGTAGAAGCTGAAAAACAAAGTCATAAAAAATTCTTTTTAGTAAAACAAAATCGATATAACCCCCCAATAAAAGTTTTAAAAGAAATGGTTTATAATAATAAACTAGGCAAAATATCTATTATTAATTGTAATGTTCTTTGGACTAGGAACGAAGATTATTACAAAAGTGATTCTTGGAAAGGCACAATGAATCTTGATGGAGGTCCCTTAATGACACAATGTTCACACTTTTTAGATTTGATGATATGGATTGGAGGAAAAGTAAAATCGGTATACTCAAAGATGGCTAATATAAATCATCCATATATAGAAACGGAAGACACTGGTTTTATTATATTAACCTTTGAGAATGGATGTGTTGGATCATTGCAATATACAACATGTGCTCACAATAAAAATATGGAAGGCTCGATGACAGTTATAGGCTCAAAGGGGAACATAAAAATTGGCGGAGAATATATTAATACTTTAGATTATTGGGATGTTGAAGGGATTGAAAAACCTGAATTAGAAAAAGGAAGTCCTCCGAATGATTATGGAACTTATAAAGGATCGATGTCAAATCACGATAAAGTTATAGAAAATGTGATTAGTGTAATCTTAGACGACGATGAAATTGCGACAAATAGTTTGCAAGGAAGAGACTCTGTAGAAGTTATGCAAGCAGCTTATATTTCATCTATAAAGAATAAAGAAGTTAGACTCCCTTTAAAAGAGGATGAATATGATTTTAAAATTAATGAGCATCCTCCTTTAAGTGGAAATAAAAAGGCAATATAATATGGAAAAAATTTACAAAAATGTAATTTTAGGAAAAAATGTTGAGATTGGAGATTTTGTAATAATTGGCAAACCTTCATTAGGTAAAAAAGATGGAGAATTAGAAACAATAATTGGAGATAATTCAATAATTAGAGATAATTCAATAATATATGCTGGAAACAAGATAGGAAATAATTTTCAAACAGGACATCATGTTTTAATAAGAGAGAATAATAATATTGGAGATAATGTATCTCTAGGAACTTTTGGAGAAGTAGCATTTAATGTAATAATCGGAAATAATTCTAAATTTCATTCTGATTGCCATATTTATGAAGGGACATTAATAGAAGAAGACGTAAGAATTAATCCTGGAGTCTACATTCTTAATACCAAATATCCTTATAGACCTGGAGAAAAACCACTTATTAGTCCTGTAACAATTAGAAAAGGAGCGATAATCTCGGCGGGATCTATTTTAATGCCAGGAATTGAAGTAGGAAGGTATTCTTTAGTTGGGGCAGGTTCTTTAGTAAGTAAAAATGTCTCAGAATATGCTGTTGTATATGGGCGCCCCGCGGTTATTAAAGGAGACATTAGAGAATTAAAAAACCCGGATGGTAGTCAAGCTTACTTAGTTGATTCTGATAGACAATAGGTTTATAAATATTTTTTCTCGTTCAACATTATGAAGATTCCATTAGTTGATTTGAAAGCGAATTATTTAAGCATAAAGCAAGAAATAGATTCTGCTATTCAAAGAGTTATTGATAATTCTAGTTTTATAATGGGAAAAGAAGTTGAAGATTTTGATAAAAAATTTGCTGATTTCATTAATGCAAAATATTCTATAGGGGTTGGGAATGGAACTTTTGCTCTGCATTTAGCCTTGATCGCTGCAGGAATAAAAGAAGGAGATGAGGTAATAATTCCAGTAAATACCTTTATTGCAACCTCAGAAGCTGTTTCTTATTGTAATGCTACTCCAGTTTTTGTTGATGTTGAAGAAGATAGTTATAATATAAATCCAAGATTAATCTTAGATAAGATTACTGAAAAAACTAAGACAATTATTCCTGTACATTTGTATGGAAATCCATGTAAAATGAAAGAAATTTTAGAAATAGCCCAAGAATATGATTTGAAGATAATAGAAGACTGTGCTCAAGCTCACGGTGCAGAGTATAATAAAATCAAAGTTGGAAATTTTGGAGAAGTATCTACATTTAGCATGTTTCCGGCAAAAGTCTTAGGAGCATTTGGTGATGCAGGAAGTGTTGTAACAAATAATGAAGAAATTGCAGAAAAAATTAGACTTTTAAGAAATCATGGAAGGCATACAAAATATGAGCATTTAATCGAAGGGTATAATTATAGGATACATTCTTTGCAAGCCGCAATTTTAAATGTGAAATTGAAATATTTAAAAGAATGGATAGAAAAAAGAATAATTTTAGCACATAAATATAATGTTTTATTAAAAGATTATGTTATAACCCCTAAAGAAAATGGAAAACATTGTTATTATATGTATGTTGTCAGGGTTAAAGACAGGGAAAGATTACAAGAATATTTAAAACAAAATGGAGTTGAAACAGGAGTGCATTATCCTATTCCATTACATTTACAGCCAGCATACAAAAATCTTGGCCATAATAAAGGAGATTTCCCAGTAGCTGAAAAATTAGCTAATGAGATATTATCATTGCCTTTATATCCAGAAATGACCGAAGAACAAATTAATTATGTTTCTAATAAAATAAAAGAATTCTATAAATTAGACACATAAATGTTTATTATTTTCCATATCAAAAAATACTGCAAACAAGAAAAATTGCAGTCCAGAGATTAGTAATAGACTTGCAAAAATAGCTTGGTTAGCAGATACATTTCCGGTTAGTCCATTGATAAAAATCTTTATTGCGAATATTGTTCCAATTGTCAAGAATAATATGCCAAAATAATACATAAATAATAAAGGGTGAAAATCTTGAAAGAAATATTTATGATTTAATCTCCAAAAGAATTTCTTAATTATTCTTGGACCAACTTTTAAAATATATCTAAATATTTTAATCTGGGATTGTCTCTCGCCGGGTAAGTATATCGCTTTTCTGGGGACATCTTTAATTCTAGAATTATAAACATTTAATAGTATTAAAAAATCAGAAACATAACCATAACCTACTTTTGCTTTACCCCAGTCTACCTTATCAATCATTTCCTTGCTTATTGCAGTATAACCATCTTGAGTATCAAATAATTTCCAATAACCAGAAGCAAATTTGGTTAAAAATGTTAAAAATGAATTTCCGATAAAACGTTTTAGAGGCATGTCATGATAAGCATTGCCACCGAGCATAAATCTATTGCCTTTGACATAATCTGCTTCGTTGGTTATAATTGGGTTAAGAAATTTTGTAACTTCTGATAAGTCCATCTGATTATCCCCCCCTATAACCACCGCGATATCATAACCTTCTTCAGAAGATTTCTTATAGCCATTAATAATTCCTATTCCTGGACCCTGATTTTTATGATGTTTAATTATTTTAATTCTCTTATCTTTTTTTTGTAATACACGTAGAACATTAAACATATTATCCTTACTAGCATCATCTACAACATAAATTCTATCTACTAATCTTGGAACATTTTTTAGAGTAGGAATTATTAATTTCTCTTCATTATACGCGGGAATCACTAAAGATATCTTCTTATTTTTATACATTTTATTAATACTCATAAGAAAAACTTAAAAAGCTATTTATTAAAAATAAAGTTGTATTTTTTTGATATAATCTCCCAATCATATCTTTTGCTTGTTTTGAGGGCATTTATTGATAATTTTTTCATAAATTTAGGATTACTAAACAATTCAATGATTGCATTTGAAATCTCATTTTTATTTCTTGGTTTTATTAAAATGCCATTACCATTATTTCTTATGATATCGGAAACTCCTCCAACATCTGTAGCAATTATAGCTTTTCCATTAGAGATAGCTTCTAATATAGTAACAGGCAGACCTTCATCTAAACTTGGGTTAACAAATATATCAGCAATTTTAAAAAAATCTAATTTTTTTTGTCCAAAAGTTGATCCTAAAAATTTTATGTTATTATTTAAATTTAATTTTTTTACTCTATTCATGAATTCCTCTTTACCAGGACCTTCTCCTAGAATAAATACAGTTACATTAAATTTTTTCAAAACTTCTGGCATCGAATCTATCAAATAAGTTAAGCCTTTTTTTCCCTCAAGTCTTCCAATGTAAATTATATTTTTATCTGTTTTTATATCATAAATTTTTTTTATTTTAGAAAGATTATTTTTACTTCTTAATTTATTAGTATAAACCCCCATAGGTAAAATAAAAGATTTTTTATCCAGTTGTTTTTTATACTCATGTTTAATTAAATTTTTAAAAAGATTCTTGCTATAAGAACTTACAAAGAAAATATTATCTGAATTTTTAAAGATAAAATTTGCTATTTGTTTTCTAAATGGAAGTTTATTTAAGGTTTCTAAGTCACTCCCATGGGTTGTTAGAATATGTTTTATTTTAAATAATTTTTTGCATAAAGCCCCAATTAATCCTGAAGGAATTAACCATTGTGAATTAATAAAATCAAATTTACTTTTTTTAATTAAATTTATTGTTGAAATTAAAAAAAATATTAAAAAAAGTGGCAGTTGAAAAATTAGTAAAGGATTTTTTCTTAAATTTGGTAATAATGCATAAGCTAACTTTTGTAAGTTTAAAGGATAAAAATAGTGAAATCTTTTAACGTTATTTTCATCATTCCTTACTAATGAATCATCTGGAGCCAATATTGTAACCTTAACATTTTTTAGATTTTCGATTAGTTCTTTTACAAAGATTGCGTAAAAATCCCCTTTATAACGAGGATATGCTGTACTCAAAACAAGTAAGTTTTTCATAAGTTTTAATTAAAAAATAAATTTATAAATCATTTCTTTAGTATAAAAATGTAAGTTGGAATGAATAGGTATAAAATTTTGAATATAAATAAAGGTAGTTTTAAAATAAAAGATCCTTTTTTCGAGATATCTGTTAAAGAATATTTTTCCAGGTTTTTTATTATTTTCAAAGTATAATCATTTATTTCAAATTTTCTTAACATTCTTTTAACTTTAAAGTATGAAAAATGCTTTTCCTCGTATATTTTACCTCTTCCTGTAATGATTAGATATAAATTAGCTAGTGATTGAGGTAACCATGATAAAAAGGGTAGTTTATAATGGCCCTCAATAATATTATATTTATTTCCAGCTGATAAATAACATATTCCGTCTTGTTTTAGCACTCTATAAATCTCATTAAACATCTTTTGAGCATTGGGAACATGTTCATATATATGATTGCATATAACTAAATCAAAAGAATTATCTTTAAATGGAATTTTTAATGCTGAGGCTTTAACAAAAGTTAAATTTTTATTAGATAAATTTTTTGCAGATTTAATTGCACTTTCATCTGTATCGATGCCTATAGTTTTTTTAAAGTTTTTTGAAATGTAATTAGTTATTAATCCAGCACTACATCCAATATCTAAACAGGTAAAAATTTTAAAATCCTTATTGTTTTTAATGCAATAATCTTTTATTACAGACAAAATTTTGTTTGTTTTAATTGACCTAGATTTCTCATCTAATATCTTCAAATTATGCCCAAGTTTCTGAAAATGCTCAGTATAACTTTTATTTTCATACATTGAAGTTTTCATAAAGTTTCTCCAATTTATGAGATTTATAAAGATTTATAAATAATACTGATTAATATTAAATTATGGTCAACGATAAAAATTTAAAGGTTGATTGTAGTCCTGTGAAAAACAAAGTACCAATTACAGAGACTCTAGAAAAGTTACTAAATCCTGATTTATTTAGAAATGAGCCAATATTTACCAGCCCTTTACAAACACCGAAATCCGGAGAAAAAGTTTATGAATTACTGCAAGAAGACATTGACGGCATTAAGAAATTAAGAGGTTCTGTTGTTGACTTGCATCCTGGGATGGGGGGAATTTCTCCGAATAAACTAATTAAGATGATAAATGAGGGAATTAAACTGACTTCTTTAGATTATATGCTAACAAAAGGCTGCAATTTTGAATGTACTTGGTGTTTTGCTGCTTCGAGTCCATTACAAAAAGAACATATTCCTTTTAGCCTATTAGAATCGATTACTAAAGAAGCTTACGATTTAGGAGTTAATTTATTTGTTCTTACAGGAGGAGAGCCTTTAGTTTATAAGGATGATAAGTTAGGAAAGCAAAATAAAAGAGGAGAACATTTCTTCAAAGTTGTTGAGATGATAAAAGATATTTATAAAGGTTCTAACAAAAGTCCTAAGCTATTAACATTTGATGATGTAGCATTAATTACTCCTAAGATTGCTAAAAAATTTGCTGAGAATGAAGTAGGACTTTGTACAAAAGGAGATACATTAATTCCAGAATTACAAGATTATAAGGTCAATCAAGTTGGTGCATTCAAAAAGATGCAAGAAGGTTATAAAAATTTAATAAATGAGGGTTATGGTAAAAATCCTAAATTAAGGGT
>ERZ1292623.834-Hain-H51-01um-R1-834-length-31447-cov-24_pt1 | contig 31447 bp, 31 predicted proteins | sample MGYA00564398_ERZ1292623 | MGnify/ENA primary metagenome ERZ1292623 (study PRJEB36523, sample SAMEA6512633) | groundwater metagenome | collected 2019-01-07 | study: AquaDiva: Metagenomics assemblies of 32 groundwater samples
CCATTTTAGCTACTGGCTTGTTAGTGAGTGTCCTACTATATTCCGTACTCTCCGTAGTTTTGTTATGGAAGATAATGAATTTATACCAATTTACCACCGACCTGGCATTTACGAGGATGGTATTTGGACATTTTGTCTAAAGGATAAGCAAATAAACATTTCCAACCTAGGCCAAGAGATAGGTGCTATCTTGGGGCTTGCTGATGGCTTTAGCTCGGGCGATGAAATTGGAGAACGTTTACTGGAATTAGGTCATGAAAAGCCTATTATCGAGAGGATAATTGTAGACTTAAGAAAGCTTAATGTATTGGTTGATAGCCGTGAACAGTTTTTGACTTTTCACGACTTAACGGCCAACCCGGCACTCTTCAATAGACAATTGACATCACATGATATCGCTCAGCTAGCATCTAAGGAAAACTTTGAGCCGAAACAGGGGGTAGTGGTTCGGCCTAGCATTATAGACACATCAATCGGGTCCTTCTCAAACGAGAGGAGATCGTGTAGGAGTTTTGAAGATAGCCCAATTGGTTCAAGCATAGTCGCGACATGTTTAGATGCAGCTTACTCTAAGGAAAAGAGACCAATCCCTTCAGCAGGTGGGTTATATCCATTGAGACTATACGCCATTGTTAATAAGGGAAGTGAAGGTCTTGATGTCGGTTACTACCAGTACAATCACACGGAACAAGGTCTAGTTAATTTTAATAATGATGTCGACTGTCAGAAGCTGTGCCATGTATTTAACAGTGAAGATTTACTTCATAACGCACCCGTAATCATTGTAATCACTGCAGATTTGGACGTTCATCCGGAGAAGTACGCAAACAGAGGTTACCGTTATTCACTCTTAGAGGCAGGTCACGCAGCTCAAAATATACATCTAGTTGCACAAGAACTCGGACTAGGCAGTCTTGAGTATGGCGGATTTGATGATGAAAAATTGGCAAAGGAATTAAAGCTTCCTCTCTCTGAAAGACCATTGATCACCTTGGCGATCGGACGTACAGAAGTAAGTATTGCTGACCCAGATTTCTTTAAAACACTTCTAGAACTGGAGAGCTACGTAGGTCAAGACAAGCCCATAGAATGGTCGCGGGTAAATGCACATTCTAAAGTAGCAAGGTCACTTGATTTTTACCACGCTACTGCTAAATACAGACCGCCTAGCATAATTTATCCTGTAGACTCGGTACTATATGCTAGTGGTTCGGCTCGTTCTATAAACTTAGCACGAATAAAATCAATTGCTGAAGGATATGAAAGATATACTGCGGGCAGGCTTAAATTCGATGTTGTATCAGCGGCGGATACCTTAGAAGAGGAATGGCTCTCACCAGAAAATGTAAAGCCATTATCAGACATACAGTATAGGCAGCAGCCACATCTTGAAAAATTTGACCCTAAGAAGCAAATTCAATGGATTCGAGGACAAAAAGTTAATGGCTCATCGATATTAGTTCCGGTTGATCTTGTTTTCTATCCATTAAACGGGGTATTGTTAGGTCGAAAAAATATCGTAGAGAATGATTCCTCGGGTATGGCAGCGCACACTGACTATGAAGAAGCTGTCAACCGTGGATTGTTAGAATTGATAGAGAGAGATGCAACCATGAAACTATGGTTTAGTCATCGGTCACCTAACCGAATCGCACATGACATTTTGTCTAAGCATTTGCAGAAAAGATGTGAATATTGGAAAAACCAAGGTAAGGAGGTAGAAATCCTCGATCTTAGTCATGACGGTATAGCAATAGTCAATGTTATTATTCGATCCCCGGACGGCGCGTATCCATATATGGTAAGTGGGGCGGCTGCAAGTAACGAGACATTCGAGATAGCAGCAAGCAAAGCCTATCAAGAAGCAGAAATAGGATTTACGAATGCAATGTTTGCTGAAAAAAAACAAGATTGGGTAGAACCAGAAAATGTTCATTCACCCGAAGATCACGGCAGATTTTATTATTATGATTACAAGAAGTCAGAAGTAGAATGGCTTTGGGCAGGTGGTATTTCAATAAAAAAACCAGAAGTAGAGCTAAATTCAAACATTTTCGATAGATATAATTCAGCAGTAGTAGTTAGGCTGACGGATGATAACGAAGCGATTCATGTAGTAAGGGTTTTATGTCCTCAGTTAGTGCCGATAAATTTTGGTTTTGGTAATGAATATTTCTCACACCCGTCTACTCAACTAAGTAACTTCAATCGAGCTGTGCCACATTTTTTCGCATAGATGTTTTTAAAATGAAGTATTTGAATAATTGATTCAAGGGTATAACATAAGAGTGCAACAAGTAATAACCTAAAGGAGTAATCTATGGGAACTATTATAGAAGCACAATCATTAACAGAAAGAACAGATAGTTTTAATGGCGGTGAAGTTGAAGGGTTTTTTGGGAGTGGCGAACGAGATGATTCGACAGACACGATGAGTATTTTGGAGATTACGGAGACTCCTCACTTTATTGCTAACAGTCTAACTGGGGTAGTCGCAGATTCTAACAATGGTTCATCAGATGGCGGTTCTTGCGGACACTGCAGCAGTGGTGGACGTTTTTTGATAGATCATATCTAATCCAAACCAAAATTTAGTGCGTCGATGACAGTATTTTCCGAGCCTTCAAGCTGACCATTTTGGACGCGCTTGTATTGTTGAGATTGGCATATTTTTTGCAGATCTCATAACCGTATGTATAGCCAAACCAGCGCGGGATGTCTTTTTGTGAGCCAAAAAACCACTTTGATCTGTCATATTGTTCTTTATTCATCTCTGCTTGAACTTGTGTAACATTCTTTTTACTTATTTTGACTTTGGAATAAATCGGCGTTTCGCCACATATCTCCTCTTCGAGAAGGCAGGCCAATCCCTCACTAACAATCGCCTCTCCAAGAGTCGAACCAAAGCCAACACTTTGCCACCTCGCTGCGTGGTGAAGTTCGTGGATAATTGTTTTTACAATGTTGACATGAGCTACATCTCTATTTGAATCAAGAGAAATGTGTATTATGTGGCCAGAATATGTATGCCCAACTATACCCAACTCTGGCACTACCCAAGTAGGTAAATCTTGTACAACAATATCTACATTGTTTACAACAAAATTTTTGGGCAAACTTGCCAAACTTTCGGTAAAAGCTGTATCGATTGCTGCTCTAAGTTTATTCAGAGAACCGGCCGCATCGAGAATGTGGAGGTAGATGTTGCGCATGACATTATCATAAACCTATAACTAAGGATTTTGAATTTATTTCTTGTTGGCGAGGGAGATGGTGTATTTTTTCAAGTAGTTCACGGGGTGATATGATTGCTTTGCGCGCCGCAAGCCTTCAATACCCAAGTCTTGCTCATAATTTATAAGTTCAATGTTCATTTGTGCTAGGTGCTTTGCAAAATTGTGTTTAAGATGCTCGAAGATTCCTTCAAAATGAACGTTGGCTTTGTCGAAGTGTATTATTGCAACCTTATTTTTAAGTACCTCAAAGAGTGTAAATGCTATAAGTTTGTCATTATAACGAACTCCAAACCCTTTGATTTCGAGATAATGATGATTGTCTAGCGATCTTCTAATAGCCTGAAACTCATTATGGACCTCGTGGTCCTGTCTGTTTCTACTCGATTGCCAGTCGCTAAGTAACTGAATAATCTCTTTCTGTGTTTTAACGTCCCTTAAATCAAGCTCGAGACTCTCGGAGCCTTCCCCATATTGTCTAGAAAATCTATTTAGCAGATTTTTTTTACCACGAAATCGATTAGTCTTAAATTCTACAAGCTCTCCTACAGAAATGATGTAGTCATGATTGTCCGGGTCCTCGTTGATTACTAAGCCATCGGAAAAGTTTGCTTTCTTAAGTTTTTTTACGACACTTTCAGGGACTAGGGACAAGTCTGTGCGTATCCCGGATTTTTTTGCCTGCTTTATTAAGATTTCAATTGTTTCTTCCAATCTGTTTGTACCCAGTAACGAGTAAAACTCTGAATTGTCGATATAATCTGTAAACTTAATAATCAAGTTTTCGTTACAGACAGAGACCGCGATACTGCCCTTAGTATCCCAGCTAAAAAGGCTAACAAAATTAAAGTCAGAGTAGCTAGGAAAACCATCAGCTATTTTTTTAAGGACATCCTTATGCTTTAAGTCTAGCGGTTCAAAGTCGGGAAATTTTTTTAACTTCATCTAGACATCATAACTCTATGGTTATTGACATCAAAGCCAGGATGCAATATTGTGAGTGGTAATGGTTACAAAAGATAACCGAAGTCCTTACCTAAAGATAGTTATATCGTTGTTTGCTGCCCTTAGCATATGGTGGGTGGCACTATCCGTTATCAATCCGGAAAGTGATTTTCCAAGGTTGTTGTTTGGTGCCACGTATGGCGCTATGGCATTACTAGGTGGAATCTTCGGGCTTATGTATGCAAAGGTGTGGGGCTCACTAAGGAGTAGTCTGGGTCGAGCCATACTCTATCTTTCTTCAGGGCTATTATTCGCAGAGTTTGGCCAGATTGTCTTTAGCTACTATAACATTGTGAGCAAAGTTGATATTCCATACCCTTCACTGGCAGATCTTGGTTTTTTTGGGAATATTCCGCTTTATATTCTAGGTGGCCTATCCTTGGCTAAGGTACTGGGTGTCCGCATATCAATCAAGAAAAGCCCAATTAAGCTACTTGTTGGAATTTTTCTACCTGTAGTGATGCTGGCGTCTTCATACCTGCTGTTCTTAAAAAATTACGACTTTACGGATATCACCAATCTTCAGGTTTTTCTAGATTTTGGCTACCCGCTCGGACAAGCGACCTATGTGTCCATTGCTCTAGTTATATTACTAAGCGTAGGCAAGATGCTAGGAGGAGTTATGAAGAAACCGATTATGTTCTTGCTCTTAGCTTTTATAGCGCAGTATATAGCAGACCTCAATTTCTTATATCAAAATTATCATGACACATGGATTAACGGAGGGTATGGTGACTATCTTTACTTAATCGCTTACTTTGCGATGGCTGTGAGTTTGATAATTATTAATAGGTCATTCACTGAAATGGGGAGCGCTAAAGACAAGATTATTGAGGCCGAGGGGCAGTGATGGATGTTTACGCGCAGATAGCCGAAAAGATTATTGCTCAACAAGAGTCGATTATTGGACCAGTTGCTATCGAGCAGGCGAAGCAGGTTGGTGGCCTCAAAATAGACTGGCCAAAGCACGAGATTAGCTTAAGCGGTGACGAAGCAAAGGTTATAGATAACCTAGTAGAAAAATACAAAGAACTGTTTGGACAAATCTCTGTAGAGGTTTGCAAAGAAGCAGCCGCCAAAGTCGCTTCGCAACTTACTGGCGATGAGCTGCCAAAGTCGCTACAATAGGTCTATCAAGCTAACCATAAGGCAGATCTAGGGTGGCAGACCAACTTTCGTCTAGTAAAAAGAGTGTATTTACCACCAAGCGTAAACGCTTAGAGCAAGATCTTGAGCATATCACTCAAGAGATGTACAAGCGTAACCTCGAACTAGCCGAGATTAACAAGATGTTATCACTGCTAAGGGCTATCGATGGTTTGGTTTTGGAGTCACAGGATAGCTTACAGGTGCTATGTAGCGATATATGCAAAGCTATAGTAGAAAGCAAAGAATATCTATTCGTCAGTATCTTCACAAAGTCGCCGCATCACGACAAAGTAGACTTTGCCGCCCTTAATTCTATCGCGGGCTTGCCAGATCAACTCAGATCTGACTTATCAAGAATGTTTGTAGAGGGTGACAATTCGTGGCTTGCAGGAGGGCAAACATCGACTTTGCTCAATCTAACACCGACTATCACCATAAAGCACATAAACCAACTCTTAAATACCGACAATTTTGTTATTGAAGAACTAGTTAAGGCTATACCTGCAAAATCTATTTACTTTGTAAAACTATCTGCCCGAAAGCGGCTGGTAGGTGTTATGGCCATTGGCTTTAGCGAATCGTTAGGCGAATTGGGTGCAAAAGACAAAGCATTTATGGATCGCGTTAGTGAAGCAATCGGCATAGCAGTAGATAACAAACTCTTACTACTCGAAAACGAGCACGTCCTTAGGGCGCTAAAGCACTCCAATGAAAAACTAAAGGCATTGGACGAGGCCAAGGACGAGTTCATCAGCATGGCCTCTCACCAGCTGCGCACGCCGCTTACCAGTATGAAAGGCTACGTGAGCATGGTACTTGAAGGTGACGCTGGCAAAGTCAGCAGTATGCAACGTCGGTTACTAGATCAGGCTTTTGTGAGTAGTCAGCGCATGGTGTACCTCATTGCCGACTTACTCAATGTGTCTCGACTCCGCACTGGTAAATTCATTATCGAAACTAAGCCCACCAACTTAGCCAAAATTGTCGAAGAAGAAATTAGCCAATTGTACGAAACAGCCAAAGGCCGCAACTTAGAACTTACATTCAATAAACCTAAAAATTTCCCAGACCTTATGTTAGATGAAACCAAAATTCGCCAAGTTGTTATGAACTTTACCGACAATGCCATTTACTACACTCCAAGTGGCGGCCATATTAAAGTGATCGTAGAGGACAAAGGTGAGTCAGTAGAAATGCGCGTAGAGGATGATGGACTGGGCGTACCAAAAGCTGAGCAACACCATTTATTTAGCAAGTTTTACCGGGCCGGTAATGCTAAAAAAGCCCGCCCCGACGGTACAGGTCTAGGATTGTTCATGGCTAAAAAAGTTGTCGTTGCCCAAGGTGGAAATATTATTTTCCACAGCCAAGAAGGCAAGGGCAGCATCTTCGGCTTCTCATTCGCTAAAACCAAACTTTCGCCAGAAGCTGTCGAATCACCGAAATAAAAGTGCTTGTGGTTTTAGTAAAATTATTATGATAGATATTGACATTTTAGGTAATTTGTAGTAGAATAACTACATCCTAGCTTTTTGGGTGAGGATCGGGACATTAACAGAGGTGGATAGACTGACGACAGTATCTGTAATACAGATACTGTCGTCTTTTTGCCGTCTTTGGAAACTTGTTAGGTACAAATCTGTTTACAGATACAGTTCCCAATAAGTTACATGTACCCAGTAGAGCCTAAAACTGCGAAGGGAACATTAACAAGCTGCATCGTTACAGATCATTCACTTGCTATCAGTGCTTAGGCACAGATGCAAGTATTTGCAGGTAAGTACCTTCTCAAGGTGCAGACCTTACCGCTTTGCAATAGTTACTAGTCACAAGTTGCTAGTCGCTAGTATTGGATTACCATTAATCCGCTAGAGACAGATAACAGGTTACAGACTACGACCCAAAGCAAAGCTGCAGGGTCTGCACCCGTAAGGTGTTGAGCGTCGGTTGGTTTTCTAACCAGTAGCTCCACTTACCGTGCAGAATGTGTAACACATGCTACAAACTACATACGAAATATTTAGTTACCATGTACTTTTTATGGTGTTTTTTTGTACGGTCATTGTTTTTCCCAGAAGGTTTGGGGCAGCACCTTGGCGATTACTGAGTTAATCGCTAGTGTGCTGTTCCAGCCCCTTGGGGGTCGTAGGAATAAACCGCGCTCACCTGAGCACGGCGAACAGAGTTGATCTTTATGATCTACTCGCAGCAAAACCAGACCCCCGGAAAGGGATCATCATGACCGCAAAAAACGTAAAGGAAGGCGTAGCCGCAAGGCGAGTCTCTAACAGAGTCATCGCAGGCGACACGCGCACTCGTGCGCAAGAGCTTGCCGAAGCGCTCTTAGCCCTCGAGGCTGAACAGCGCAACGACGAACGTGACGACGAGATCGCCCGCCGCGTAAGCGCAGCGGTGTTCAACGAGGAGCGCGAGCCCCTCACTGAAGAGGCCGGCCAAGTGGCTGGTTTTCTCGGTGTCACCCCGTCGACGAGCGCACCCGCGCCCGTCGACACCCCGACACCGCCGGCGCCCACTCCGACCACGACGACGCCCGTCGCCGTTGTGGCACCGGACGCCGCGCCGCGTTGTCCGAGTCGCCTCGATCCCCATCACTGGGGATTCTTGGGGTGGCTCTTCGCCATCATCGGTGCCATCATCGGCGCCGTGGTCGCGAGCAACACCTGGTCCCCACTTGTGGACGACATCTCCGGCTTCGGTCGCGGGTTGTTGACCACCATGTGGTGGATCGGGTTGATCGGGTTCGGGTTCTTCGGTGGCGGTGCCCTCGGGTGCCTCATCGACGACCGCGAGTAGTCGGTCCGCGCGTGGGAGTAACGAGCTTGCTCGTAGGCTTCTGGTGGTTCAATCCACACACGCGCACTAGCGCAAACGATTTCCTGCGCTCCCAAAATAGGAGATCAAGTCTTGGCCTCAGGAGGTAACCATGAGCCAAGGTAACTGGAGGAGAGGAACGGTGTTCTTTGCCGTCCTCATCACCATCACGTTTGTGGCCGCCCTCCTGGTGCGCGCCAACAACGATGAAAAGAGTGGCGGATCTTCGGACCCGACCACGACCTCGAGCGCACCCGCGCCCGAGGGGAACGACTACGACCGCGACGAGCTTCTGAAGCTCGTAACGGTTCGTACGACCAGCGTCGACTGTCTGGCCGTGGCGCGCAAGCACCACGACACCCAGGCGGTCGGCGACACCAAGGTCATCAAGTTCCGCAACGGCGCTAACGCGTCTGTTGCAAGGGGCGAGAGGATCGAAGGTGGCGTCAACACCCCGCTCGTAGGTGACACGGATCCAGCTCGACTGGAGAGTGCCATCCACAAGGTTTGCAGCGACCCGCTGTACGCCTGCGGTGTGGGCAGGTCCTTCGGTGTCTGGGAGCCCTTGGGCCCTCAGATCGCACGGGCCAACCCGTGGATCGGAAAGAACGTCAAGAAGTCGGACGATGACATCAACGACTGTGCGGTGCGCCTGACGCGTATCCGTAACGTCGACGATATGTCGGACGACGAGTTGGCTGACGCCATTGTCAGTCGGGACCGGAAGGTTCGGGTCTTCACCGAGAAGGTGGCGACCTTAATCGATCGGTTCCGTGTGGATGGTACTCGCCCCGAGCAATCGGTGCGGAACTACCACCTGAGTGGCGAAGGCATTGTTGCTGGTTCGTTCCCGAACTGGGAGCTCAACCCTCAGCAGGAGAAACTTCCTGCCCTGGTGTTGGCGCTCGTACCGAAAGGTGCGTGCGGACCGGTGATGGTCATCGGCTTCAACCTGTTCGACGCGCGCCCGGAGGAGTTCGCTCCCCCGACGTGTACCGACACGCCGACGACCCCGACGACCCCGCCCTCGGGTGGGTGTCGCAACTGTGGTGGTGGAACCACGACGACCCGCCCGGTCGTTACCACCACCACAACCACTTCCTGCGCAAGCGGGAAGTGTGTGCCGCCGACGACGGTCTCACCGTCGCCGACAACTCGTCCGCCTGCGGTCACTACGACGCAGCCGGACAACGGGGGGCAAGGTGATTCCGGAGACGGAGCCACCAACACGGTGCAGCCGCCGACGACAGTCGACACTGCGCCTGCGCCCCCCACCACCGCGTCACCGACGACAAACCCCCCGAAGCCTTAGGGCCTCGGAGTCGTCGGTTAGTTCCGTACAAACTAGGCATGATGCCGAACATGTGCCGGTTCTTGCGGGCCCCGCTCCTTTTTGGAGTTTCCTTCGGGAGTAAAATGCCTGCCCCGTCGTATGTTAGTTAATCAAGCAAGCGCATGCTTGAGACTTGTCTCAGTGATTCGTCACTGACTTGGCTCGCTGCCCCTTGATTTGGATGTGTTACATCGCTGCTACTTTTGTTGACCCTTACAGGTCGTACACCCCTCACCGGGAACAAAAGTAGCAGCAACATCCAAGAATTTTGTGGTTTGTAATGATGCAGTTTGCTAACGGAAGCGCCCGATATGCGCGGGTCCCTTAACAATTTAATAAAAAGCGAAATTTAGTAAAAATAGTAATCTAAAGTGGTGGGAACACATTTTAAGGAGGTGTTTATATATGAAAGGACTATTAAAGCGTGTGCCAAAAATGTTGATGACCGCTGTGATGACTATGGCAATTCTTGCCGGTGTTGCCACAACTGCTCTCGCAGGTTTTGGCCCAAACCGTACTACTAAGGCTTGGAGCCCAAATGTAGATGGTTTTGACCACGTAACATTTAACTCGTTTACCGGAGTGCCAAACGGCGTTGGTGACGAGCGTGACTTTATACGCGGCGTACAAGTTGGCCGTGACAACAAATGGAGTGACCCAGTAAATGGTGTTACTCAGGGTGCGGAAGTAGAAGCAAAAATCTACATCCACAACAACGCCGATGCTCGCCTGAACAGCCAACCCGGCCAACCAGGTGTTGCAAAAGACGTAAAAGTTAAAGTTGAACTACCAAAAGGTAGCGCAAAAACCCAGCAAGCAAAAGCAACAATTAGCGCAAGCAACGCGCTTCCAAAAGATGTTTTTGACACTTTGGACATGACTGGTGCTAACGGCGGTTTCTTTGAAATTGCTTACGTGCCTGGCTCGGCCAAGTTACACAGGGGTGGTAAAACTACTGCTCTTGGTGACAATTTGGTAACTACAGGAGTAAACCTTGGTGACCAAAAAGGTTGTTTTGACTTTATCGAGGAAGTTACCTTCCGCATGAAGGTCAACATGCCTCGTTACACTATCCAGAAGGAAGTTCGCCACGAAGGTGGTACATCTAACGACTGGAAAGAAAACGTAAACATCGATAACAACAAAAGAGTTGAATGGTTGATTACCTTCAAAAACACCGGTGCCACCGAACTGAAGCACGTCAAAATTGTTGACGAAGTTCCAGTAGGTCTAACCGTTGTTCCGGGTAGCGTAAAGCTAATTAACGGCAACTACCCAAGTGGTTTCACATATCCTGACTCTGCTATTCAAGCGAATGGCCGACAGGTTAACGTTGACATCGGTAACTACAACCCGGGCATTTTAGCCTACGTACTGTTCAAAACTAATGCTACGCCAACAGCTGAACAATGCGGCAAAATCAACCTGGTTAACAAAGCATTTTCAACACCAGAAGGCTATGGAGCTATTTGGGATACTGCAAGTGTTGATGTAAACACAGGTAAAGAATGCAAAGGACCAACTTTCAGTTGTAAGAGCGCAAGTTTTGCATCACTAGGTGGTCGCAAAATTCGTGTTACTATTACGCCATCTATGAGTGGTAATGTGAAAGTTAAAAGCTTCACTTACGATTTTGGTGACAGTAGTGTATCTAAAGTTGTGACCGATAAAGCAAACTTTGAGCACGATTATGCTGCAGACGGTACGTATTCTGTTAAAACTTCCGTAACCTTTGTGGTTGACGGCAAGGACAAAACAGTTACGAGTGATTCTTGCGCATTCACAGTAACATTTAAAGGTGACAAGCCTGTTACCCCGCCAACTACTCCTCCAACTTTGCCCAACACGGGTGCCGGTGATGTAATCGGTGTCTTTGCTGCGGTCACTGTTGCCGGAAGTGTTGCACATCGAGTATTTACCCGAAGATTTTTTCAGTAAGGTAGGTTAGATTTGCGGTTTTCTGTGGATAAGCTCTAGCAAAAACTTCGGTTTTGTGCTAGAGTTAACCATAGATTATTGAGCACAGACTGACCGCTCGAAACACATTCTAAAATTGGACCCTCGCCGTTATTGGCGTAGGGTCTTTTTTAGAGCATTATTTTTATATTTTAATCTGTTATGGTACAATTTTTGGATATAAATTGTTTTCAATTTTTCTGGGGGTCCCATCGTCTAACGGTTAGGACACCAGGTTTTCATCCTGGCAATAGGAGTTCGATTCTCCTTGGGATCACCAAAAGCATTGAAAATATAAAGATTTATTATATTTGGAACTCTTGCCAGAGGTAGGCCAAAAAAGGTAAACTAATAGGTAATGGTTAATCGAATAAAAATTGGGTGCGGGCTTGGCCTTGGTCAAGGTTATTGAAAATGATAGACGCCACTAACAAAATTCCAAACGTCGCATTGGTAGATTTTAAACGCACAAAAATAATTGCTACTATTGGCCCATCCACTGATAGCTACGAAAAAATTTTGGCGATGATCAAAGCCGGCGCAAATGGCCTTAGGCTCAACTTTAGCCACGGAACTTTCGAAGAGCGAGCTCGCCAGATTAGCTGGATTCGAAAAGCATCGGCCGAATACGGCAAGCCAGTCGCCATAATAGCTGACTTGCAGGGGCCCAAGATTCGCCTAGGTGATTTTGAAGGAATCATAACAGTGCAAAAAGGTCAGTCCCTAAGGTTAGGTTTTAAAGCCGATTACGAAAAATCGGGGGTAATACCCACTCAGTACAACTTAGCTAAAAAGGTAAAACGTGGTGAGAGAATTTTCTTTTTTGACGGCAAACTACGGGGCATTATTAGCAGCATCAGTAAAGACGGCACAGTTCACGTCACTGCCGAAAACGAAGGAATACTAATTCAACGCAAGGGAATTAATCTGCCTGACACTGACTTTGACGGCGATGTACTAACCATAAAAGACAAACAAGATTTGGCTTGGGCAAGCGAGCATGACGTAGACTATGTGGCGCAAAGTTTTGTGCAGTCGGCAAACGATATCAAAAAGTTAAAAACTATACTGCATGGTCTGGCAAGTGAAATTAGAGTTATTGCCAAGGTAGAAACCCGCTCGGCACTGGAAGATTTAGAATCTATTTGTGAAGAATCTGATGCCGTAATGATTGCTCGTGGTGATCTTGCTGTCGAAGCTAGTGCTGAGGCAGTGCCAATTGCGCAGCGCGATATAATTGACTTAGGTATACGATTTGCCACACCAACAATAGTGGCTACTCAAATGTTAGCCAGTATGTGCGAATCACCTGATCCTACTAGGGCTGAAGTAAGTGATGTTGCTACAGCTGTAATTCTAGGCGCTGACTGCGTTATGTTGAGCGATGAAACTGCTAGTGGTAATTATCCAATCGAGGCTGTCAAAACCATGAAACGAATCATTACACATACTCAAACTCACAAGCGCTCTAACCACACAAGTTTGAGTGAAAAAGATAATGTAAGCCACCAAGTGGCTATTAGTTCGGCAGTAATCCGTTTAGGGGAGCAAATAAACGCAAAAGCAATTGTTGCCGAAACAGCCAGTGGTGCTACGGCCTTGCAACTTGCCAGCTGGCGTCCCGACAAATCTATTATTGCCGTAACCGCCAGTGTTCGGGTGGCTCAGCAACTAGCTCTGGTATATGGTGTGAAATCATACGTACGGCCAATTGATAAATTCGCTGCAACGAATCTCACAAACTGGCTTCGCGAGCGAAGATTGTTTAAAAAAGGTGACATGATTGTTACTGCTTCGGGAAAATATGCTGGGGTGGTGGGGACGACTGACACGATTAAAGTACGTATGTTAGACTAGACCTAACTTTAGGTAAAGGGGTGGGATGGGGTTTTATAAAAAAACAATTCGTGAATATGACTTGGCTGGCAAAACGGTGCTTCTCCGGGCTGACTATAATGTACCAATTGCTGATGATGGCACAATTCGTGACGATTATCGTATTAAAAAATCCCTACCATCCGTGGAATATTTACTGCAGCAAAATTGCCGGGTAGTTATTTGCTCGCATCTAGGTAGGCCACAGTCACCAAACGACCCTAAATGCACGCTAAAGCCCGTATCTCAACGTCTTGGTGAGTTGCTTAATCAATCTGTTCAATTTGCCGAGGATTGCGTGGGTGATACGGCAAAGAATGCTGTAAATTCGCTGCAAAATGGCCAAGTATTGTTACTAGAAAATTTACGCTATCACAAAGAAGAAGAAGAAAATAATGAAGATTTTGCCCGCCAATTAGCCGAACTTGCCGAGATATTCGTACAGGACGGGTTCGGCGTAGTGCACCGTGCCCATGCAAGTACTGATGCGGTTACTCACTACCTACCAGCAGTCGCGGGGTTATTACTAGAAAAAGAAGTCGATACCATAACCAATGTCATGGAAAATCCTGGAAGACCACTAATGACAATTATCGGTGGTGCGAAAATATCTGACAAAATTGAAATTTTAAAACGCTTTGTTGATATTGCTGACTTTGTAGTGGTGGGCGGTGGCATGGCCAATACTTTTTTACTGGCAGAAGGCATTAACATCGGTAAGAGTTTGGCCGAACCAAACGAAGTTCCGCTAGCTAAAGAAATTATTGAAAAAGCTCGTGCCAAAGCGGCCCAGCAAAGATTTATATTGTATTTACCACAAGACGGCGTGGCGACCACTAGTTTAGAAAAAACTGCCCAAACTCGAATTGTCGACTGGGATGCACACGTTATCGCCACTCTTGAAAACTACCCCAATAAGCCGCCCGCTAAAGCCGCTCAGGTTTCAGAAGACGAAATGATTGTTGATGTCGGTCCATTTAGTGGGGCTTTTATCGCTGGTGGCATACAGCTCGCCGAAACAGTAATCTGGAACGGAACTTTGGGCGTAACCGAAACGCCGGCAGTTGATGGTCCGATTGGACCTTTTGCCCACGGTACCGAAATATTAATCGAAGCTTTATTAGGCGAATATGGGCATAAGCCTTTCGTGGTTGTGGGCGGTGGTGATACTGCTGGCTATATCGAACAGCGACAATTAACCGAAAGTTTTAATCATGTTTCGACTGGTGGTGGGGCAAGTATGGAACTAATGAGCGGCAAAGCTCTGCCAGGTGTAGAAGCTTTGCTGAATAAAGATGGCTAGGATGCTACAATAAGCACAAGAATTATGAAAAAAGTACTAATTGTGGGCAATTGGAAAAGTCATGAAACAAACCTATGGTTTTTCTCATTGCGCAAGGTGCGGAATGAATCCGACACTTTGGCTGCTCTTTTCCTTAGTAAAAATTCGGGAAGCTTCTTATGAAAAAATCACTCATTGTCGGCAACTGGAAAACGCACCTTAATGTTTACCAGGGGAGTATGTTATTGCATCGATTAAGCGAACGTATAAAAATTCACCGCGATATTGAGGTGGTTTTAGCACCAAGCTTATTGCACCTGCAGCCTTTAAGCGTGCAGATGGATCGCCGTAAATTCCGATTGGCTGCTCAAAATGCCTATCACGTAGACGAAGGCCAATTTACCGGCGAAGTCAGCTTTACCATGCTGCAAGACCTTGTTCATTACGTTATAGTTGGCCACTCTGATAGGCGATACAAATTTGGCGAAAGCCTAGATACCGTGCGCGACAAAATGGCGGCGGCAATTCGCAATGGAATTACGCCAATCTTGTGTGTCGGAGAAACCAAGCAAGAGCGAATCGACAAAGAAACCATGCAAGTTTTGCAAGATCAAATCACCACAGCATTTAGCAATTTAACGTCAGAAGATGCCGAAAATGTGGTGGTGGCATATGAGCCAGTTTGGGCACTAAGTCATGGCCATGATTATATGCACCACGAGACCCCAACCCCTGACAATATTGCCCGTGCTGCCAAATCTATTCGTAATAATCTACGGCATCTGTACGGTAGCAATGTTGCCGAGCGTGTTCGAATATTATACGGCGGTAGCGCCAATGCCTCTACGGCTTATGGCCTTATGGCAACAAATGGTGTAGACGGGCTTTTGGTTGGCGGAGCTAGCCTTAATTACGAAGAATTTAGCGGAATTGTAGCCGCAGCCGACCGTCTGCAGCACGAAAGGGGAGAAAAAGGTGGCGAGTAAGAACCAGAAGACAGTTTTTGATGTATCTAAGCCCGGCAAAGCAGCTGCACCGGCAACGTCAAAGCCGGTAATAGTTGGTAATAGATCAATTATAAAAGATAGCATTATTGCTCAGCCCAACCAAGACGACGCCGAATCTCCAGAGTTAGATAAACCAACCGAAATTCTGACCACAAAAGTCCGTGGTACTAAAACAATCCAGCCATCAGAAGAATTAAAAGCTGAAGTTGGTGCAAATGACGAAAGCGAATCTGAGGAACCCGAAAAAAGCAGCGAATCACCACCTCTAGAAGAATTAGCCGGAGATTCGGCAATTGTTGACGAACTAGCCGACCGAGCAGCCAGTAAAAAGAAATCCGGGACCTCGCCCGAGGAAAAAGCACAAAGTGAAAAAATCCAAAAACTAATCGAAGATAAAAAATACTTCGTACCAATAAGTACACCACCCGCACAACGAAAAGGAATTATTATCAGTACTTTGGTTTTAGTGTTAATTTTCGGAGCTGCTGCGTTTTATGTGTTGTTAGACGCCAAAATTGTAAAGAATAATCTTAAATTGCCATTTGAATTTTTTAAAGAATTACCACCAGTACAGATTGAACTCCAGCCTCAACCGGCCCAGTCACCGGCTGTTGAATCAAAACCAGCAGAGGTCCCAAAAGAGACCGACTTATGGCTAGAATACAAAGGCACAAAATTAGCTTTTAGAGTTCCAGATGGATGGACGCTGACAGAGCAGACTGACTCTGATGTCGATGTGGTGTTTGGTGATCTATTGATTTATAAAAAAGGCACCAAAGCGATTATCAAAGAAACCACCGGTGGTCGGGACGGCATATGCTGCTTTATAGCTGTCTATGACTCAAAAACAAGAAGCGCAAGCGATTTTGCCCAGTTCGAAGCCACTGCTTTTCAAACCGATGGCGGCAAAACAGTCAACCGTTACAAGCAAGTAGTTTCCGAAGAACCTGATGGAATCGGCCCAGCTAAAGGCTCGACCGTTTACTACTATCTTATCAAGGGTGAGAATGGTGACGGATTATATTTTTCTTACGAAATAACAGCCGCCGCGACGAGTGTGCTCGATATAGTCGAGAAAGCAATTAAAACTGCCCGAATACTGTAGATTCTTGTTAAAATAGACAAGTGTTAGAAGACTTATTAATAGGTTTAAATTCTGAACAACGACGGGCTGTAGAAACCACTGAAGGGCCGCTTTTAATTTTGGCTGGTGCTGGTAGTGGTAAAACCAAAACTCTAACACATCGAATTGCTTATTTAATAGCTTCTAAAAAAGCTACAGCCTTTAATATTTTGGCAGTGACTTTTACTAACAAGGCCGCTCGTGAAATGCGTGAACGCGTGGCAAAATTAATGGGTGAAAATGCCGACAATCGCTCGTTTTTACCATTTATGGGAACTTTTCACAGCATTTGTGTTCGGTTGCTCCGTCAGGACGGCGAGGAATCAGGGGTACCTAGAAATTTTGTAATTTTTGATGAAGCCGATCGTTTGGCCGCCGTTAAACAAGTTAGCAAAACTTTGATGCTCGACGAAAAAACCTGCTCACCAAAACTTCTAGCCAGTTTGATCAGCAGTGCCAAGAATGATTTAATTCCGCCAAGCGAATTTGTTAATTTAGGAAGTGGGCCGGTGCATCAGGCGGCAGCCAAAGTCTATCCAAATTATGAAAAAGTACTGAAAGAAAACGGTGCATTGGATTTTGATGATTTGATTGTAAAAACAGTTAACATGTTAAGCAAAAATATTCAGATTCGTGAAAAATGGCAAGAACAATTTAAATACGTACTTATTGACGAATATCAAGACACCAATGCCGCTCAGTATAAACTCGTTAAATTATTGACCAATAAAGTTCAAAATATCGCAGTAGTTGGGGATGATTATCAGAGCATTTACAGTTGGCGAGGTGCCGACTTTAAAAATATTTTGAATTTTGAACGCGATTATCCCAAAGCAGCAATCATAAAGCTAGAGCAAAATTATCGCAGTACAAAATCTATATTAGACGCTGCCCAGAGTGTTATCGAAAAAAATACCGTTCGCTCCGATAAAAAACTTTGGACTGAGGCCGGGCAAGGTAAACCAGTTCAGATAATCACGGTAAACGGTGAACGCGCCGAAGCCGAAGCGGTGATTCGTCACGTCCAAAACTCGGTCGACGCAGGTCTAAGTCGGCTGAACGATTTTGCCGTTTTATATCGAACCAACGCTCAAAGCCGGGCAATTGAGGAGCAATTTATTCGTTACGGTGTGCCATACCGAATTGTGGGTGGTCAACGATTTTATGACCGTAAAGAAATCAAGGATGTTATGGCCTACTTGAGGCTACTTTATCAGCCCAACGACTCGGTCAGTTTTGAGCGAATTGTAAATGTTCCGGCCCGCGGTGTAGGCGCAAAATCGCTGCAAATATTTCGATCGTGGCTAAATTCGAACGGGTTTTCTTTACAGGAAGGACTTGAAAGTGTCGTCGACTGCCCAGGTTTAACGCCAAAGGCGGTCAAATCCCTGATTGAGTTAAATGATATTTTTACAAGTTTAAGGGCAATATTGGATGATAGTAACCTGCCTGGTCTGGTCGACAGTTTATTGAGGCGGATTGATTATTACGCTTATCTAAATGATGGCACGCCGCAGGGCGAATCACGCCAAGAAAATGTCCGTGAGCTGGTGGGAGTGACACAGGACTATGCTGATTTAGGGCTGGCAGGATTTTTAGAAGAAATGGCACTCATTAGTGACATAGATTGCCACGATTCATCGTCGAATGCAGTTACGTTGATGACGCTTCATGCCGCCAAGGGTTTGGAATTTCCGGTTGTGTTTATGCTTGGGTTGGAAGAAACAGTATTTCCACACAGTCGGGCACTCTACAGCCAGTCAGAGATGGAAGAAGAGCGGCGGCTATGTTATGTAGGCATGACGCGTGCCCGCGAAGAGCTTTACATGCTGCACGCTAGTAGTCGTTCGCTTTACGGCGGTTTGCAACATAATCCACCGAGTCGATTTTTAAGCGAAATGCCCGGAGGTCAACAACAAAATGATAGCGGATTATTTGACCGAATGTTTTCCCAACCGAAAAATGATGTTCCGGCTGACGAACCACGATATGTGCCAGATTTAGGAGAAGGGGATGGTGTGCAGCATCAAGTCTTCGGTATCGGAACTGTTATGGAACTAGATGGCGATAATGCGGTGATTTATTTTAAAGGCAAGGGAAGCAAAAAAATTAATATAGCCTTCGCGCCGCTAAAAAAACTATGAAATTATTTGAGGTAAAATAGATTCAGTGAAGCAAAAATTAATTGAATTTGTAATAAATATTGGTACTTTTGTTCATAAAATGGCTTGGCCGTTTCGGCGATGGTACTTTCCTCGTCACCCAAGAACCAGAATCATTATGAAACATGCTGGCAAAATTTTATTAGTGCGAGGATGGCTAAGTGACGGATGCTGGTCGCTGCCTGGGGGCGGGCTGCACCGGAACGAAGAAGCCAAAAGTGCCGCTAGACGCGAGCTATTTGAAGAACTTGGAATATCAACACACCCAGAAGAACTAAAAGTTTACGGTGAAATAAAAGTTTTCCAAGATGATTATAAAACGAATTATTTTGTATTCAGGCACTCCCTAAACGTTGAACCGGAAATAGTAAGACAGTGGCATGAAATTGCCGATTTTCGTTGGGTATCGAAGAATGAATTAATAAATTTATCACTTTGTATTAGCACTAAAGCCATCCTGGCTAGGTGGAGTAAACAGGGATAATCTGCTACAATAAGGCGGCTCATACAGAGGCGCGACCAACAACTTGCTCAGGGGCATAAATTGATAATGGCTAAAAAATCACGCAAGAAAATAATACTTCATTGGTTAAAAAACCATCCAGTTGCTGTACCTACAGTAACCCTTACTATTTTAATTTCAGCCACAATGATAGGACTTTTAACCGTTGGTAGACGCAGTTTACAACCTGCAGGTTCGCACATTGTTTATGTGACCATAGAAGGTAATCAGAAAATTTTACCCACTAGCGCCGAAACAGTCGAAAGTTTATTACAACGACTTAGTGTAACAATTCATGAAGGTGATGTAGTTGAGCCTGAGCTAGAAACACCAATTGTCGAAGACGGGTTTCGAATTAACGTGTACCGAGCAAGGTCGGTAATTGTCGAAGACGGTACTCAGCGAGTAGTTGTTAACAGTGCGGCTCTTAGTCCACGAGTTGTGGCTGCTCAGGCAGGAGTAACAGTTTACCCGGAAGATATCGTCGAAAAAGCACCGATAGATAATTTTGTGCGCGATAGTTTTGTTGGGGAAAAAATCGTACTCGACCGGGCTACGGCTGTTTCGCTTAATCTGTATGGTACACAGGCCACCGTAAGGACCCACGCCAATACGGTTGGCGAACTTTTAAAAGAAAAAAATATTGCACTTGGGACGGATGACAGTGTACAGCCAGTGGCCGAAGCACCTGTTGGCCCAGCAACTCAAGTGTTTGTGGTAAGAGCAGGGTCACAGGTAGCAAGCGTCGAAGAAACTGTGCCGTATACAACCGAAATAATAGACGATCCAAGTTTATCTTTCGGGACAATAATTGTCAGGCAGCGTGGTTCGGCAGGTAAAAAATTGGTGACTTACCAGGTCGAAACTCTTAATGGCCAAGAGGTAAATCGCACGAAAATTCAAGAAGTTACCATTCAGGCGCCAGTCCGGCAAATAACCGCTCGGGGTAAAGCAATTTATATACCCGAAGACAAGTCGGCCTGGATGGCTGCCGCAGGCATTGCGCCAGGTGATTACCCGTATGTTAATTTTATCCTCAGTCGTGAGTCTGGTTGGTGTCCAACTAAATGGCAAGGTCAGGTAGGGTTTTGCCCCAGCTACTATCAAGAAAAATTCCCTGGAGCCGAAACGGCAACTAGCTTAGGTTTTGGGCTATGCCAGTCCACCCCAGCAATTAAAATGGCTAGCGCAGGTAGCGATTGGCGCACCAACCCGGTAACACAACTAAAATGGTGCAGTGGCTACGCAATCGGACGCTACGGAAGCTGGGAAGCTGCCTATAATTTTTGGTCTGTCAGACATTGGTGGTAGTTATTTTCATTTATCATTTAACAATTGGCATTGATCATTTGTGTGCAAAAAGGTAAATAGTTTTAAGGATAAAAATATATGCAGGCAAAAAAATATCTCGGGCAGCATTGGCTACGCGACCTGCCAAGTCTAGAGGCAATGTGCGATGCTGCACGGGTTAGTGCAGGGGACGAAATATTTGAAATTGGTCCCGGTATGGGCGACCTAACGGCGCAGTTGATGGCACGCGATACTAATATTTTTGCACTTGAATTTGACCCCGAGGCCGTTAAGTACCTTAGTCAACAATTTGCCCTACAATGGGACGTTTGTTTGCATGTAGAGCAGGGGGATATTCGTAAATTTAACTTCTCTGCTCTACCTAATCAATACAAAATTGTGGCCAATATTCCCTACTACCTTACGGCTAACTTGCTGCGTATACTTACCGAATCTAAACATAAGCCAGCTATTGCCGCCCTGCTCGTCCAAAAAGAAGTTGCCGAGCGCGTGGCTGCTAAACCGGGGCATATGAGTGCCGTCAGTGTGATAAGTCAGTTTTATTACGAAGTTAGTGTAGGGCAAGTAATACCGGCAAAGCTTTTTTTACCACCCCCAAAGGTAGATTCACAAATATTAATTCTTAAAAAACGCGGCAAAGTATTATTTGAAGATGTTGATCAAAAAAGCTTTTTCAGGTTAGTAATAATTGGCTTTGCGAACAGGAGAAAAACGCTACTAAATTCTCTATCTAGTGGATTAAATTTATCAAAATCCGAAATAGCTGTACTATTAGGAATGGCCAAAATTAATACCAATGCTCGCCCCCAGGAACTAAGCTTAAACGATTGGCATCAACTTTTTTTAGCTTTGAAGTAATTCGCCATTGGATGCCAATAATAATCTTTCCACCCTTGCTCAATATCTTTTTGGTTCTTTTTAGGTACCCCTGCGTGCTCAAAAAATAGCTCACAGCTTTTTTCACCAATAGATTTTATCTGCAAAGTGATAATGCTCATGTGATCTTCTGGCCAATCAGATGAATTATCGCACCAAGATTGGACTATCTTATAATTCTTTGGGTCGATTTCAAGCGTGACACCAGTAGCATAGTCATCCCAAATTGAGAATTTTCCATCAACAATTGGATTTATCTTTGCATTGCCATTGATCATTTTTCCGTGTTCTTTACTATCTAACCATGCTTCAAAAAGTGTTTTAGCAGGTATATTAAAAAGCACAGTATGTTTGATGGTATCCACGATTACAGTATACAGTCAACATGCCCCTTATCAACCTTATATACAACTATAATAACCTATAGGTTATTATAGTTGTACGTTTTACCGCTCACTCCACAGTAATGTTTTAAAGCTTGACGTGTTAAGTATTTTTCGGCTACAATATATTTATGGATTTAAAAGAGGATGTAGGGTATTTGTTGCAACATGTAGCGTTTGTGTTGGGGCGACATTCCGATCAAGTTCTGCAAGAACAGCTGGGCATCGGGTTCTCGCAGTTTAAAATAATGATGGTATTGGAACATAAACCACAACTTAGGCAGCGCCAAATCGCCGACATGCTTGGTCAAACCGAGGCCAGTATAAGCCGGCAAATTAAATTAATGAAAAGTCTTGGTCTACTTCAAACCAAAACTAACCCTAGGAATCGCCGCGAACATTTGACTGTGTTGACCAACAAAGGTCAACGCTTTAGCTTGAATGCCACAGAGGTATTAAATCGTTACCACGCACCGATGTTTAATGACATAAACGGCAAAGATCAACAGAAACTTCGGGAGCTGTTAGAAAAATTACACGAACACAGTTGCCGTTACACCCAAAACGAATGTCTACGCTAACAATTAAATAAAGGAGAAAAATTGGAAAAACTAAAAAATCTTACCGGTAGAGCATTGCCTGCTGCCCTGTTGACTGTATTTATCGACGCAGTCGGTGTGGCTATTTTGATACCAATTTATACCCTACTTGTCTTGCCGGGTCCACAGCAGGTTATTCCGCCTCACTGGAGTATGCAAGATGGTTTTGTGATGCTTGGTTGGCTAAGTGGAATATACAGTTTGTGTATCTTTTTGGCTGCTCCACTATTGGGTGAATTAAGCGACAAACATGGCCGTAAAAAAGTGCTGGCTTTAAGTTTATTGGGTACTGCTATTGGTTATGTAATGTTTGCCGTAGGTGTTCGAGAAAAAAATATTACCCTGCTCTTTATTAGTCGAATTATTGATGGGTTTACCGGTGGTAATATAGCGGTGGCTAGGGCGGTTATTGGTGATATTAGCAGTGCTAAAACTCGAATTCGTAATTATGGGTTGGTAGGTGCGATGTTTGGTATTGGTTTTGTACTGGGACCATATTTGGGTGGTCGATTGGCTACCCCTAACATCCCATTTATAAAAATCGGTAGTTTAGAAATTTTGAATACGCCTAGTTGGTTTGGCGCAGCAACGCCATTCTGGTTTGCGGCGGCAATTGCCCTCATTGACGTTTTGGTAGTGCTATTCGTCTTGCCCGAGACAAACTTTAAACGTTCACTTAAAGCTAAGTTGCATCCGGCACAAGCTTTCCACAATATCGCTCAAGCTTTTAAGTTACCAGATCTGCGGCCACTATTTGCCACGACATTTCTAAATACCGGTGGATTTACTTTTTTTACCACCTTTTTCGGGCTAGTTTTAGCAGAGAGACTATTATTTAAACCAAATAATATTGCAGACTTTTTTAGCTATATCGGTGTATGTATTGCTTTGATGCAAGCTGTGATTGTTCCCTTGCTTGCCAAAAGATTTTCGAGTTATAAAGTTGTAGGCTATTCACTGTTTGGAATGGCTTTGGCAATTTTGGCAATGTTTGTACCAAGCAATACCACCCAATTATTACTTATCGCACCAATCATTCCGATGTTTGTAGCACCCGTGATGGCAAATATGGTGGCTATTGTCAGTGCCGTAGCTGGGCCCGAAAGGCAGGGCGAAGTCATGGGTATTAATAGTTCATTAGAAGCTTTAGCTCAAGGCATTCCTGCAATAATGTCGGGTTATGTTGCGGCAATTACACTTAGTCTGCCGCTGATTGTTTCATCGAGTGTTTTGGCACTGGCAGGTATTTGTTACTGGGTATTTGTAAAACCATCCAAACTCCCCAGAGCCGTAACTATCCCCCAACCTCAAACAAATCTGTAAATTTACAATTCGATTGAAGTAGAAATTGCTAACCCCCCTACTCCAATTATGTCTTGGACTATTCTAGTTTCAAATTCTGTATAAGCTAAAAATGCATTGATTGCTTCTGGTATTTCCAGTATTGCAGGGACTGTAAGCCCTTTGTGTCTGACCATGTACATTACCCCACCAATCAATAACTCCTCTCCCAAGTCGGTAACTTTTACAAACCTGTGTTCTGAGGGAGCACCTGGGCCATTTGAATCGCCACGCCAAGTTTCTATCATTGAGGCATCACGAAGCCTATTACGCACTAATGTAAAAGACCCCGGTGGTATTGGTTTATATGGGTGATTTTCGTCATTAGTCATGGCCTGGTTAATATCACCGCACCTGAACCATGGTTCTTCAGTGTGATTTCTAAAAAGCCCGTAACCAAGAATTAAAGCTTCATTCCTATGTATTGCCTTCATGGTTCAATATATTATCACTCATTTGAAAAATGAACAAAAAAGCACTATCGAATATCGATAATGCTCATTTGGTGGAGCTGCCGGAGATCTGCCCTCCGGGTCCGCTAGATTATCTAATTAGGTTTCTACAGGCTTATTTCGCTTGGTTTTACATTTTTATAAGCAAGAAGCGAACGAAATCTTACAAAAATGGCGATCCATATGTCTATAGGACAATGTTACGGATCAATGATTGTCCGCAACCAGAATATATGGCGCATACCAGCATTATCTGGTGTGGTGCCGGATGCGGCTGTGGCAACTTAGGCTACAGCTGTTGCGTAGGCAGGAACAGCAAAGAAATCCTTCACTGCACTAGCTACGCGGTCAAATGCTTTTGCACTTGTTTGGTTTGATCCGGATAACGTTCAGATCACCCCGGCCTGCTAATCTAACTGATAATGTCCAACGTCGAGCTTAAATTCAGCCCCATCAGATGTTATTTTACCAATAAAATGCTAAAAATGCAAGCAGCTTACGCTTAACATTCAGATGATATACTATTTGAAGCGTGAAAAAGAGGCGATCAAAAATCCAAAAACTGTGGCAATGGTGGATGGTGCCAGCTGGAATTTTTTTGCTTGGCTGTGTGGCGGCTGGAGGTCTTTACTTGATTCGTAGCCCGGATAAAAAATTCAATAATTCGGCCGTTAGTTGCCGCAGCGAAGGTAGAACTGAAGATTTTGAATGCTGGCGAGTTTATTTTGAAGCACGGGTGCAAAGCGGCCAAACCAAGCAAGCTTTTGCCGATGCAAAAAAGTCTTACGACGAAGTACAGTATGTAAAAACTAACTGCCATCAACTTGCCCACGTAATAGGCAGAGCAGCTGGCAAAAAATATGGCGACGTTTCAAAAGCATTTGCCGAAGGGGACAACTGGTGTTGGAGTGGCTATTATCACGGCGTAATGGAAAGCATTGCAGGTGAATTAGGTGTTGATAAAGTTCTTGCAGATATAAATAGCATCTGCCAGGGCGTACGGCTTGAACGAGAGTATAGTTTTTTTCATTACAACTGTGTCCACGGCTTAGGACACGGAATAATGGCCGTTTTAGACAATAAACTTTTCGAATCACTAGAAAGTTGCACAAAACTGGATGGAAATTGGCAACAAGAGTCATGCTACGGCGGCGCTTTTATGGAAAACGTCATGAACGAAATAAACTCGGGGCATAAAAGTGCCCACCTCAAAATTGACGACCCACTTTACCCCTGCACTGTTGTTGCCGAAAAGTTCAAACAACAGTGTTATTTGATGCAAACATCACACGTATTAATCGTGGCTGGTCAAGATTATTCCAAAGTGTTTAGTTTATGCTCCTCAGTAGAGCAACCATATGACGCTACTTGTTTTCAAAGCTTGGGTCGCGATGCCTCGGGTAGCACTAGCAGTGATGTTTCGCGTACCAAAGATTTATGTGAAACCGGCAGTACGGACCATGCAATTACCAACTGTTACATAGGGGCAGTGAAAGATTTTATTTCGTATTTTCATGACGATTCACAAGCAAAAATTTTATGCCAATCTGCCGGGATGGAATCGATTCGCGAAATTTGTTTCCAAATAGCTACAGAATATCACAAATCTTTTTAAATGGATGGCCAAAATTATTAATAAAAAAGCAAAGATTATCGTAACTTTACTTAACATAACTTTTGCCGTTGGTCTGGTAGCGATTGCTTGGTGGGTTACTAAACCTAAAATTACAACCAAAATTATTAGCCAGGCTGAATTAGCAAATGCTAATGGCCAAAATGGCCAAAAATGTTACGTGGCCTTGGATGGCCATGTTTACGAAATAAAAAATTCAATTTATTGGGAAAACGGTCAACACAAACCTTCAGGTGGTCAAGCATATTGCGGTCGAGATTTGAGCAATATAATTAGCAAATCTCCACATGGAAAAACTATTTTGTCACGCATGACCCCAGTTGGCCCGTTGCGTTAATAAAAGTTATAATAACTTCTGAAGATGGATAACCAAGAAGATCAAGCCCTAGCGTGTCAGGAAAAGTTGGCTTTTGATACCAAACAACAGGCCGAAGGTACGGCTTTGGCCGCCGACTGGCAACATGGCGCGAGCCTAAAAGCCTACAAATGTCGCCATTGTGGACTTTGGCATCTTTCTAGCCAGTCCGATACCGAAATGATGTTATACTAACGGGTGCAAATGACTAATTTTGGAATATTTAAAATCCTATTTTTCGATGCTCGATCGGACTTAAATTTAACCATATAACCTACGGGAATTTTGATAAGAAAACGCTAAAATGAACTATTTTGTTACCACATCGATCCCATATGTTAATGGACCACCCCATATAGGCCATGCATTAGAATTTATTATGGCTGACGTTCTTGCTCGGGCAGCAAGAGCCGAGAAGAAACCGGTGATTTTTAGTACTGGCACTGATGAACACGGTGGCAAAATTGCCGATAAAGCCGCTGAAGTAGGCAAAGATGTAAAAATATTTGCAGACGAAATGAGCCAGCAATTTCGCGGTCTTGCCAAAGCACTAAACATCAGTAACGACCGATTTATTCGCACCACCGACGCAGGCCACGAGCAAAGAGCCCAAATAATCTGGAAAAACTTAGCTAAAGACATCTACAAAGGGACTTATGTTGGGCTATATTGTACAGGCTGTGAAGCGTTTGTAACCGAAGCAGTGGCCAAAGAAAATAAAGGTACCTGCCCACATCACCAAAAGCCATACGAAAAATTAGAAGAAGAAAACTATTTTTTTAAACTCAGCGTTTATGCACCAGAAATTCTAAAAGCAATCGAAAGTGGTAGTTTTGAAATTCTGCCGCAAAGCCGCAAGCATGAAATTTTACATGTTATTAAATCTGGCTTAGAAGATATCAGCATTTCGCGCCCCAAAGAAAAACTGACTTGGGGTATTGCTGTACCCGGTGACGAAAACCAAGTCATGTATGTTTGGTTCGAGGCGCTGATGAATTACTTAACAGTTCTAGGCTACCCCGAACACGATGATTACCTAAAATTCTGGCCAGCCAATGTACAGGTAGTTGGCAAAGACATTTTACGATTTCATGCGGCAATTTGGCCAGGTATGTTGCTTGGTTTGGGCTTACCGCTGCCTAAAAAACTGTACGTGCACGGATTCATCACTGTCAATAACCAAAAAATGAGCAAGTCACTGGGAAATGTAATTCCACCTCAGGACATCATTAACGCTTACGGTGTTGATGCCATGCGTTATTATTTTTTGCGACATATTCCGGCATACGACGATGGAGATTTTAGTTGGGCAAAATTACATGCCGCGTATAATAACGAATTAGCCAACGAACTAGGCAATTGTGTTCAGCGAACGGCTGCAATGATAGTTAGTTATCAAAAAGGTATCATTGGCGATTCGCCGCCACCAGAACACGATATTGCCGCATACAGCGAGGCACTAGAACATTGCCGATTTGACCGCGCATTAGATGAGGTTTGGGACCAAGTTCGAGGTTTAAATCAGTATATCGACGAACAAAAACCATGGGAAATCAACAAACAAGGTGACAGCGAACATTTGCGCGAAGTTTTGGCGTATCAAGTTAGTTGCTTGCTTCAAATTGCTGAACTTTTGGCGCCATTATTACCGGAAACTGCTACTAAAATTCAATATATTTTTGGTGAAGGCGTGGTGAGACCAATCGAAGGTACATTGTTTCCACGCAAAGAGCATACGCCCGATGCGGCTAACGTTTCCGAAGCGCCTGGTAAATAATCCACTTGCCAAATACCGGATGTGGCGCACCGAATAAACTTTCCCAAAAGAATTGTTTACGCCACCGTTCGGCAGTTATGGCGACAAAATACATTTCGCCACTTTTAACAAATGGCAACTCCTGCCTTTCCATCACTCACCCCCTTGGCATATTCATACGCCCTTAATAGTTCTTGTCTTGCTTGCCAGGTGTAATAAAGTTGAAAACAGTGTTCACCTAGTTTGGTGCTCCTTTGTTTTGACGGTGTGTTTGTTGTTGAGTTTTGTACATAATTTGCCCGCACTTGAAGCATTTCACTCCAAGGACTATTTAGGTTGATAATAGCATTTGCCACAGCACCCTCCTTACTTAGCGTATTATGTACACTAACACTAATTAGTGTAAAGGTACTTAGTGTAATGTCAACACTAAATAACAATATTCCTGTGGATAAATGACGAGTATGTAGTCAAGACACGTAGATTAAATTACTCAGCTGGGGTGGTCTAATCAGACAAACGAACTTTTAAGTTGTAGTTGTCTGTCCTTTCCTTGCGTTCTTCAACAATATCAATATGCCCGGAGGGGTCTTTGATGAAGTCCTCCCACTTAACTGGATGAATATAAGAGTAATCATTTCCCACATGATAAGTGGTTCCATGAAGTGGGCTTGGACATGAATCCTTCGCCGGATTCTTTAGGTTGAACATGTTCTTACCAATCATGGCGAACAAATCTCCAGTCTTGTGTGTAATGACGTTACAATGCTGACAGTTGCTTCGCTGGTAGTAGTGGTCATATGTGCCATTTTTGTCAGGGAGTATCACTGCGAGTATACCGTTGCGGTTACTTCTAACTTTTCCGTATGCTGTTCGTGTTAGTGAATACTGTAATTCCCACGGGATCCACTGATCTCGCTCAGCTTTTAAAGGGTCTTTCATGCCCTTAGAGACTAGCACGACGGTTATCGAACTGGTTTGGATGAGTCTTTTTAAATGCGTTTTAATTGTCTCATCCTGAAATTCAGAGAGGTCATTATCCCCATCCTCACCGTTATATATTTCAGTACCCTCGATGGTCTGCATGATTAAGTCAACGTAGTCTCGAGCTGTGCCAAACTGCTCGACGTCGTCAGGCATCAGTTGCTCGACTTGACCATCGGCGTACTTATAACTTACAAATACTTTACGCGCCATATAGTTACCCGGCAGTTGCAATTATATAAACCGTTGCTGACAGCAGAGATATGTAGAATGGCCAGATTGTTTTTGAAAACATGCACCAGACAACTTTGTTGTCTACGTACTTTACAAACTTTTTTGTGTCCATGGAGTAGTCAATGTCTTCGGGTTTTTTTATGCGTACATCATCGTATAATGCACGGAACTGGCGTTCTTGAGCCAAAAAGTATCCGTCATAGACCCAGAACAGCATTGTTATTGCACCTAAAAAATATAGGGGTAATGCGTCGGGGTGGGCTTTTTGGGACAATATGGCTAATACGCCTGCGATGATAGCGATTGACCAGCCTCTTAGATAGAAAAGATTGCCACCCATGCGATTAATAACACCCTGTATCATGGCCAGATGTGCACGTTTGTCCTCGGCTGTACTCTGTGTAGACATACGTACAGTATATTCTTCACAGCTAATCATTGCAATACTAGCATTAACGTTATCTAACATGCTTATGTTTAGTCCAAAAAATCTCACTCTTAAGACTTGTCGGACACTGCTCGGGCAGCAGCAAATAGTGGTCTGTACAGACTAAGTGGTGTGGCTGCCGCGAGTTTACTAACGCATGTTGCACCATAGGATAGAATTGCCGCTTGGTTGAGCCTACTAGGTTTCACTTGAGTTAGTCCATCGACGAAGTCTTCTGGTAAATCAATGGAAGAGTCAACAACTACACCAAATTCCAACAGAGCTTTTAGCCAACCATTGAAGTCGCCTGCATTGTGACCATCAAGCTGGAGATATCTAGCAGTTTCTGCTCCTTCAAACACGGCCAACTTTCCTAAGGTCTTTGCTTTCGTAGCTTCTCGTTTTGCTGCTGCAATTTCTTTAATGTTCCCAATAACACTACTAATACGGGAGATCTTGCGATCAGGCCAGTTTGCTACTTTTTGTCGCAGTATTGTGAACGACTCATCTATAGGGAGCACAAATTCAATGCCACCCAGCATGTGACCAGTGTAGGCATCGCATAAAGTTTCGCGTTCATGTTGGGGAGCTTGGCTGTCTAAGGTTCCATCAAGCTCAAACGCGGCTTTGATAAGTAGGCGCCACTCCTCAGTTTGTTCAGCTGAGGGCTTGAGGCCGTAACTCTCGGCTGCCATAGTCAGAATGGTTGCGCCTCGACTGTAGTTATGTGCTTGGGTTGTCTCAAGTATATCGGCCATGATTATGCCCCAGTGCTCGGTGTGCGCCCTACTATTTCTACTGCGTGGCGCATCACGGTGGAGCCGAATAATCCCAAAGTATTACCCATGATTCGTAGGTCTTCTTGAACAGACGCTTTTTCTAGAATATACGCAGATTCGGAGGCGATTCTAAAACGTAGCTGATCCGCTTCGTCGCCTTCAACATGATAGCTGTGGTGTGCGTTACTAAACTCATCGAATATACCTGGCAACGCCAAAGAGCGAACCTTAATCCATTCGTCAGCTTCTTTTGAGCCAACAACATGACGTGCATCATCAAAAATTAAAGGTACTAGAGGCCTAGGGCCAATTATTGACATCTCTCGTTTGGCTACATTGACAAGCTGTGGTGACTCGTCTATCCGGAGCAAGCTCAAGAGTCTGCCTAATTGACTTCGACGTGGGTCGCTATGGCGGCCATTGCTGTGAGTTGTCTCTGGAACACCAGGCATAGTACGCAATTTATTTATGACGAACGGATTTGCCATGTAGCCGAGGCGAGTTTGACGAAATACTGGCTTCTCATGATCTACAATTCTTACAGCTGCCGCACCTATCGCCGTCGGGATGCTCGTAAATGGCAATACGCCTAGGGAAAGTAGCGCGTCAATCATAACTTTTGCACTACTATGCAGATATGGACGGCCAACCGGCATTTGGGATGGATCAAAAAGCTCAGGTTCGGCAAGGCGCTCAATAAGATTTGTGAAATCAGGTTGCTTCATACGTAGGATTTGTTTAACATACTTTACACCCCTGTTGCAAAAACGCAAGCACCAGCGTTATAACCCGACCCTCACCCACTCATCCTCCTCACTCTCCTCAACATCAATCCAAATCTTGCCATCGTTGTCACAG
>ERZ1292623.812-Hain-H51-01um-R1-812-length-31814-cov-13_pt1 | contig 31437 bp, 40 predicted proteins | sample MGYA00564398_ERZ1292623 | MGnify/ENA primary metagenome ERZ1292623 (study PRJEB36523, sample SAMEA6512633) | groundwater metagenome | collected 2019-01-07 | study: AquaDiva: Metagenomics assemblies of 32 groundwater samples
GCATGCCTTATCCACGCCGCCAGCGTTCATCCTGGACCAGGATCAAATCCTCAATAAAAAGAGTTTTCGCTAATAATGCAAATACTTTTAAAAATAATGCGAATTCGCATTATTCAAGATTGATTCGCATTATTCGCGATTACTCTAAGAAATAAATTAGGACAACTATAAAATTTTTGAGTGATAATAAGTATTAAATTTTCGAGGTTCAATCATTAACATCGGTATTAAGCAGTGTAATAAAAGAAAAACCCCCAGTCAAGAGGGGGTTGTTGAAGAATTCTATCTCCCTAAACGGTCAAACAGGCCATTGGTATTTCCGCTAAAAGTCGCGACTTTTTCTATCAATTCCAAAAATCCTTGTCCAAAAGCGTAATCCGAAACTTTTTCTTTGATATCAACCGATCTTTTGCCCCGGAAAATTACCTTATTGCCCTTAAAGATAATAATAATGGCGGCGTCTTTTCCTTCGCGAAACATATCTCTCCGGCTCCAGTAAATTCGATCAGTAGTAGTGACAATATCTCTGAAAGGAATCAGGAACATCTCATAATCGTTCATGGAACTCATAAATTCGTCCACTTTGGCCTTATCGGTTCCTGCCGATTGAAAAACATTGGAACCGAACATCGCCTTAATCGCGTCTGAACCGACACTTTGCTCAACGTTACTGACGCCCTTTAATTTAAAACCAATCCTTTCCAAATCTTCTCTGGTAGTTTGATCGGGCCTGATTTCTTGATACGCGGCCATCATTTTTTCCAGGTCGTCGCCAAAAAGTCCGGTCTTTCTAATATCTTCACGAATTATCGTGCAGTTAGAAAAACAAAGCAGGGCGGCCAGCGGGAGGATGTGTTTCGCCATCAGGGTTGCCTTTCTTGGTTGCGGATTTGAAAGAACTTGCAGTCCATAGTACGCTATTGAAAATTTAAAGTCAATTCGATATAATACCTTAAATATGAAAACAGATATTCATCCTAAATATTTCCCAGAGGCGAAAGCCAAATGCGCTTGCGGAAAAACTTTTACAGTAGGTTCAACAAAACCGGAAATTGAAGTTGAAATCTGCAGTAATTGCCATCCTTTTTACACCGGCAAAGAAAAACTTATTGACACCGCGGGTAAAGTTGAACGCTTTAAAGCTCGCCGCGCGAAAGCCGCGGAAGTTACAAAAATCGTAAAGAAAGTTCGCGTTAAGAAAAACGCGAAAAAGTAGCAATTAATTTTTGCCTAATCTTTTCAGTGTTCCCATGTTTCAGTAATCCTAAATAAGATTGCTTTGTTTCATTTTTAGGATTTTTAGCAAGTCGTCTCATCATTTTTCGTTTGGTAGCAGTCCGCAAAACTCTATGATCCGGAAAATGAACCCAGCCAAGATAATCTACTCCGGAAGCAAGAGTTTTGATAAAAACTTTCTGAGGATGCAAGGATAATCTAAGTTCTCTTTTTAGAAAATCTCCTATTTTGGGAATTAAATCCTCCAGCGATTCTTTTACACGTGAAAGAATCACAAAGTCATCGGCGTAGCGGATGTAGTGTTGGATTTTCAGTTTATGTTTAACGAATTGATCAAATTTATTCATGTAGATATTAACGAATAATTGTGATGTGAGATTTCCTAATGGCAAGCCACAGTTTGGTTTTTTTGAAAAACTGCTAATTACCATTTTTAGCAACCAAATAATATCCGAATCTGATATGTATCCAGAGAGGATTTTTAAAATGATTTCGTGATCTATATTCTCAAAGAATTTTCTGATTTCGCATTTGAGAATCCAGCAGGTTTTGGTATTGTTTTTATTGACTTGATAAGCAAAACTGCGAAATCTGTTGATAGCTTTGTGAGTTCCCTTGTTTACACGACAAGAAAAGGAGTCAGATATAAAGGTTCGGTCAAAAAACGGATAAAGTATTCTGTAGATGGCGTGGTGGAGAAGGCGGTCTCGGACACTGGCTTTATGGATATGACGGGGTTTCGGGTCGTTAATGTGAAAAGCGTAATAATCGCCATGTTGGTAGGTTTTACTTGCTAAATCTTGATGGAGTTGTAAAATGTTATCCATCAAATCAATTGAGAAAATCTGAACATCGCGCCTGTTGCGCTTGCCTTTGATAAATTCTTGCCAAGCCGATAATAGATTCTCTACTGATATAATATCTTCAAATTTATGAGTCAATTGAATTTTCATAATTTAGACAATAAGACCCCCCCCCTCGGGAAATTTATCTAAAAATTCTGTACCAATTCTTCAAAAAATTATTGATGTTTATAAACTCTGGCATAGCTGGCTTGAACATATCCCGAAACTTTCAAGATATACTATGGGTGTAAAAATTGATGCGCTCTTCTTAGAGATCGCTGAAGAAATCTTTTCTACCGCATATGCTGGCGATAAAGGAAAAATGAAAATAATCCTTAAAGCTAGCAATAAATTAGATCGCCTCAAACTTCTCCTTAAAATCGGATGGGAGGTAAAAATGTTGGATGATAAAAAATATATTGCCATCTCCATCCCCTTAAGTGAGATAGGAAAAATGATTGGGGGATGGAAAAAACAACTAACAAAATGAGAATTCCAGCGAACAACAAGGAAACGATAGTAATCATTCCACTCGTTCTCGAGCCAATTCAGGTTCAGATTCCGCTTGTCAGTGTTGTTCCAGAGATATGGGACATTCCGCTTACCATTCCAGTCCTGCCAAACAGAGTCGAGGGCAACAATAGGATACTTGCGCTGCTCTTCGGGATACTTCTCACCGAAGGCGAGGAGTTCGGAGAGATTGGCTGGGCGATAACCTCGATTCTTGAGTTCGGAGATGACGGCTTCGGAGCTCATCTGCTTGTTGAGATGGATGAGTTCGAGGTCTACCTTCTCTTTGCCTTCCTTTTTGTCTCTCGAGAAGTGTTTCTCGGTGATGTCGGAATTGACCCAGTCGTACTTGCCGGCGGCGATCAGCTCTTTGAGGGAGAGGGTGTGGTCGATGGTGGCGGGGAAGATGGAACTGGCGACCGGACTGGCCTTCTGACTGCCACGGCTCATCCAGAATTCCACCAGACGATCTCGGAATTCAGGATCGTCGATGGGCAGCTGCCAAGCCTCGAAAGTCAGACCCGCCTCTTCCAACCGACGCTGACACTCGGCGAATCGGCCAATCACATGGCTCGCTGTCATCGCTTTCGGGTTCGCAACAGGATTTCCCATCGCATACCCACCTTTCTGAAAGTACAGGCCGCGATACCTCGCGGTCAGGCCCCTGAAGGAATCTTAAGATTACGGCAATTATAGCAAACCTTTACTAAAAAGTCAAGCTCTGCTAAATTAAGTTAATTATGAACAAAATAATTCTCGAAGTCAGAGCCGGTACAGGCGGCGATGAAGCATCTATTTTTGCTGGAGATTTGGTAAGAATGTATCAAAGATATGCCGCAAAGCGCGGCTGGGGTTTTGCTGTTTCCGATTCCAGTCCGAGCAATATCGGCGGATATAAAACTTTTATTGGCAGAATTTCCGGCGAAGGAGCTTATGAAGCTCTGAAACAAGAATCCGGCACTCATCGCATCCAGCGAGTCCCGACAACTGAAAAAGCCGGCAGAATACATACCTCTACCGCCACTGTCGCTGTTTATCCGGAAATAGAACCGAAACAAATGGAAATTAACCCCAATGACATTGAGGTGTCTTTTTCACGCGCTGGCGGGCCCGGAGGACAAAATGTCAACAAAGTTGAAACTGCCGTTCGCGTCACCCATAAACCTACCGGTATTGTAATTTCTTCCCGCGCCGAACGTTCCCAACATGCCAACCGAGAAGCGGCAATGACGATCTTGCGCGCCAAACTTTTTGAAATCCAGCGCGCGAAAGAAGAAGCCGTTTTAGGGGCTACTCGCCATGAACTCATCGGCACCGCCGAGCGTTCTGAAAAAATCCGCACGTATAATTTCCCGGATGACAGAATAACCGATCATAGATTTAATGTGAAAGTTCACAACGTTGAGGAAGTGCTGGATGGCGACTTAGATACGCTTTTGGATAAAATCAAAAAATCTCAACAGAAATAAATCTTCATTGCAAATCCTGCTCTTCTTTAACGCGTTAAAGAGATTGGGCATGGCAACCCCGCGTCAGTGAAAACAAAAAAAGGCGCGACGCGCGCCTTAGTTATTCCGATCTAAAGGTGTTGAGTATCCAATACTGGAACCCGTCGGAGCCAACCAGTTCGTATTTGCTGTTTTGTATAATAGTTGCCTTATCAAAATTCAATCCGGAAACTTTGGATGCTATAAATATATACTTAAAATCCAATAATGCTTCATTGATTTCATGGCGAATGTAATAAGGAACTTTAATCGCGGCTTCCGCCCGCAGAATCACATCCTGATTTCCGCGACTCTTAAACACTTTCTCGATGATTTTGTAAATATCTTTATAAGCCGCTACTACGCCGAACGGCATAGAGTCCGGTAATTTGAAAGTAAGTTGATGCACTCTGTAAACCGCGCTGCCGGGAATATATTTCGTTTTCATTCCAATTTCAAAATCATAAGTCTCAATATCAAGCGGTATAAAAATCGGCAAGCCGTTATTATCCCGAAACAATAATTTATTTAAGTCAAAACGCGCATGGCTCTCGTTCATTATTTACCCTCCTCTTCCGGTTTATTTCTTTTTAAGCGCATTCCTTCATCTACAACGTATTCCCATTTGCCCAAAGAAAGCCCTTCAACTGTCGCGCTGTCGGGTATGTTCTCGGCGGATATTAGAAGATTCTTCCCGCTTTTGGTCGTTTTGATCGCTTCGTTTAACAAGTGCGCCGCGAAACCAAGCACTCCGGCATGATCCTTAAATTCACAATCTTCCTGCATCTTAGTAAGCATCTCGTCAAAATCTTTTCCGTAAATAATTGTGAGTTTAATCTTGCCGCTTGTTTTGCCAGCCGCGGCGGCATCTTTGCTTTGTTCATCGGGGATGATATATTCGCATTTCCAGCAATATTTTACTGGCTGATTATCGGTATTAATGCCAATCCTAAGTTTCATGCGGCAACGTTCGCAGAACAGTTCAATCTTGCCCCTATCTCTCAAGCTAAGCAGTTTGGCGGCTCGTTTCGCCAGAAACCATCTGAACATCTTTATTTCCTTTTCAAAGTTCCGCTTCAGGGTACAATTTAAGAATTGAGAGTGTCAATATCCGCTTGAATCCGCTCGGCTCTTTTAACTACGGGATCGCCGTATAAAAAGCGATAGCGAAACCAGCGCCCGCCAGCGTAATACTTTGCCGCCGCGCAGCGTTCGCGCAAAAATTGATAAGGCAGAGTGCCTTTATTTTCTTCCGCGTAGTTGAGACAAGAACTGGAATTATAAGCGTCGGCTAAATACAAACCGGAGGCGACAAAAGCGTCGCCGTGGCTCCAGGGATTTGTGGGATTGCTTCCGGTAATTTCTGAAATTTTAGATTGGTACAATTTCCAGGTTGACGGAATAAATTGGGCCGGGCCCATAGCGCCTCCGTAAGCGCCATCCGCCACAATCGGGCAAGAAACTTTAACCGGTTCCGGCGGCTGTTTGCCGACGGCTCTTAAATCGTTTAAAATCGCCAGAAAAATTGGCAAGTCGCGAGTCGGGTGCATCGCGGTCCGGTAGTCGCATTGGCCAACGTTTCTGCCAAGGGCCGATTCGCGATCAAGCACCGCCAGAATCAGCGCGGCTCTTATGCCAGTGGCCCGCTCGGCGACTTTCGCGAATTCGTAAGCTTGCTCAAAAGTTAAACTGCCGCCGCCAATAAATTCAAACAGCCGGTTGCGGATTTGCGCGGCGGTTTTTTTAGTTTCTTTCAATAACGATTGGAATCTGGATTCCTGCCCCTTAGTCTGCGTTAATAAATTGGCTTTCTCATTTTTGACGCCTTGAACGCTTTTTCGCTGAGAATCTTGATAAGCTTTCAGGGCCGCGGCTTCGCTTCGTTTTGCCGCCAAATTTTCTTTTTCATCAATCAGCTTGGTCCGCAATTGGGTAATTTGCGACACTGTTACCGATAGACTGCCCTGCAGAGAAAGCAGATTATTGGCGTTGTTAAAAAAATCAGATAAACGAGGATTCTTCAAAAGAACTTCTATGAGTCCGGCCCGGTCGTTTTCATAGAGATTGCGGATTAAATTAGCCAAAGCGTCTTTATTTAGCGTAAGCTTGTTTTCGGTAACTTGAATCTCGTTTTTATTGTCCAGGATTTCGTTGTCTAATTTGGCCAAAGAAAGATTGACGGCTTTTATTTGAAGATTAATCCGATTGATTTTGGTATTAAGGCCGCTGATTTCGTTTTGAAGAGTTTTGCCCTGCTTTTTGTAAATTTCAATAGCGGCCTCATGCTGGTCAATCTGTTTTTCTAACTCCATTAACTGATTTTCTAAAGACTGCCTTTCAGCGGAATTTTGCTGGGCAAAAACCGAATTAACCGCTAGCGACTGGCCGCTAGCGGCTAGAAAAAAGAAAATTGCCGAAAAAACAATGCCTAAAAACCGCATACTCTCATTATACTTACTACTTACTACTTACTACTAGCTACTTAGTAGTAAGTTATTTCTTTTCTGGTTTGCCCGCTGGAGCTTCAGCGGAAGGAGCGGCAGTTTCCGCTTCTTTGGCTCTTTCAGCTTTCTTTTCTTCTGTTTCAGCCTTGATGTCTTCAACTTTAACTTCGGCGGCGAGTTTCTGTTCCTGCTCTTCGGTCATCGGAGCAATAATGGTAGCCACCACTGCTTCTGGTAAAGCCAGCAATTTCACATCAGCTGGAACGGCTAAATCTTTAACATAAACACTGTTGCCGATTTCAGCCAAATTGTCAGTGTTAATTTCCAGCGAATGAGGCAAGTTGCCCGGCAGGGCTTCAACCTCAATTTCCTGCATTGATTTAACTAAAATGCCAATTTTTAATTTCACGGCCAAGGGTTCGCCAAGAAAAGAAATCGGGATTTTTATTTTAATTTTTTCATCAAGTCTAACCTGATAGAAATCCACTGACATGACTTCATCGTTAATCGGATCTCTGTGAACGTTGAAAATCATAGCTGGCCTTTTATCTTTTTCTACTAAAACATTAATCATGGCGCTTTCGCCTGCCTGTTTGAAAACTTTTCTAAAGTCTTTTGAGGGTACGGATAAATGCAAATTTTGAACGCCTTTGCCGTATAACTCGGCCGGAATTAGGCCCAGCGCTCGCAGAGATTTCACCGCTTTTCCGAATTTTTCTCTTTTTTGAACTTGTAATTCCATCCCGTTTAGAAGTGGCACAAAATTTGTAATTTAACCTTTAACATAGTTTTTCTTAATATCTTCCCGGTTAGATAAACGGCCGATCGCTGGGGCCACTTCTAACGGGATCCATTGGGTTCAATAGTAGCCGATTTCGCCTTTTTTGACAATGGCCCGCAAACGCCTTGCGTTGCCATGCTTCAAAATTCCTACGTTTTTGGTATTAGCTTCTCAAGTTGTGCTTTCACATGTGAAAGCACAACAAAGTCGTCGGCATAGCAGAGATGGTGCTTGATCTTTAATTTATGCTTCATAAACTTTGAGTTTTAGACTTGCGAAGAGAGAAGACAAGGGCGTACTCTGGAAACCAGTCGTTCGTAGGCCTAGCCCATCTGAAGTCGAGCCACAGACCGTCTCCACGGCGACTCAGCTCGAAGACGTTCGGAAGGCCACCGCGGTCGGTAATCTGTTTCATGGCGATATAAATCCATTCATTTAGGGGTTGGTTTTGATGTTGTAAGCGGTAATTCGGTCCGACTTCGGCAGGGCAAAGTTCTAGTCCAAGTTCTTGGGCTTTTTTGTAGATTTCATCGGTTGTGTGATATTTATTGTCCGGAAATAAATCTTTGACTTTGAGGCGGACGGTGGAGATTTGTTCTTTGGTTTTGAGGATAGTGAAGTCTTTGCTCCTCATCATATCTTTGGCGTAATTGCTGGTGTTGATTCCCCTATCTTTCATTTCCTTTTCCAATTCTTTTTCGGTTTTTCCTCCGATTTCAATCTCTTTTTTCTCAATTCTGCCTTCGGGGAAGGAGGTGTAGATGTGCTCAATGTTGAACTCTTGGATTTTGTCAAAGATACCGGGAACGAGCGGGCCGACATAGGCCTTGATCGTCTTGCCCTGAGCTTGTCGAAGGGTGATTTCTTTTGGGTTACGGGCGATTTGGTCTTTGGTGGCTTCAAAGATAATCAGCATGTCTTCTTCGGGGTTTCTTTGGGAGCGGAGTTCTTGGATGCGGGGGTCTTTTTGATAGCCGAAGCCTTCTATTGGAGATTTGAGTTCGTAGAGGAAGATAAGGTCGTCTTTTGCAAGAGATTCGTTGCGCTTGGCTTTGTTTTCAATGTCGGTTAAATGCTTCATGTCGGCTGTTTTTTTCTTGTAGGCGTCGCCTATTACGCCGAACTCTTTGAGCTTTTTCTCAAGGATCGGACCCATATAGGGATCAAGGTTTTGTTTGTAGGCAATGCCTCTTGGGTCCTCGGCTATTTTGTCATGACCAGACATCCGAATAGCGACGCGGGGAAGGGTTGGTTCGCCTTTGTCGTCTAGGGAGTAATAAACGTAAAAATCGCCGCCTTGAAGATGAGTTTTGGCGGTATTGAGTCCGGCAGTGCACCAGCCGGTGCCTTTGCCTCGAATAGTTTTGACGAGTTCTTTGGGGTTGGATCCTTGAGCATATTTCACCCACTTTCCTTCTGTCACCGGCAACAGATGCTTTGGGATAGGAGTCATCAGTTCATTGGCCCAGCCATAGAGCTTGGCAAAGTCTTGTTTTTGGAGGAATGTTAGAAACGCTTTCCGTTCCTCCGGCTGGATGTCGTGCTCAAACTCAATTCCCTTGCCTTCCGAGTTTTTGATTGTCGCGTCAACGACATAGCCCAACGCTTCGTAATTGATGTCCGGGAACGGCTTGACCGTGCCTTTGGAACGTTTGGGAAATTCTATGTATTCCTTGCCGTCTTCTTTTTTCTTGACTAACTCTTGAAGACCGAGAACGCTGCGAAAAACCCAGTATTTGAGGTTTCTGGGGATATGGTCGGAATCGGAGGAAGCAAAATAGTCCACCCATTGTTCCAGTGAGGCGCGCTGGTCGGTTAAGACGGATTCGGCGGTTTTTCGTTTTATTTCTTCTTTTTGTTTTTCGGTGGCTTGAGACCAATCGGCGGCTTCTCCCCGGCGGCGCATTTCTTCTTCCTGCGCTTTCCAATAACTTTCGGGGATTTCTTCGTACTTGGTGGTGTACTTTTCCAAAATCTGGTGTTTGATCAGTTCAAATCCTCTTTTGTCTTTGATGATATCTTCCAGCCGCTCCAGATACGCTTCAACTCGCTCTTCCTTGGTCTGGGGGCCTTTTTTGCCTTTTTGGAGCTTTTTTTGAACGGCCCGTTCAACCGGTTTGGAACCGGGGAGTTCGGGATATCTTTCGGGAAGGAATTCGGGGGTTTCCATATGAATAGATTGTATCGTAAAAACACAAAAAGAAAATGCCCTATACTACCCTTAAGGGTAGTGCCTACTAACATCCCATACATAACAAAGACATAATAAAGAGTTTACGCGTCCCTTACATAACTTGATTATGCGAGGGATTTATTGGGTTCGCTGGTAGCCGATTTTGAGTTCTTTGGCAACAAGTACTCCCATAGTAGCTGAAAAAGAAAAAAGCGACTGTTAGGTCGCTTTATGTTCGGCAAGATAATTAAGAACATCGTTTGGTACGCACAAAGTTCTGGCTTTGATTAGAAGATTGATAAGACAGACTGGACAATGAACACACCAATCATACTTCTTGTCAATCAATTCTCGGCCGCCATCTTTTAAGTCTTTTGCTTGAACTTGCAATATACTTTTACAATCACGGCAGAGAATTACTCTACCCACATACTGATTTCTATAATGCCTTCCCTTACGCAAAATCTTCATCGCGCACCTCTTGAATGAACCTTCATTGCTGTATAACATCCACCCAAAATTACAAGTTACAAAATTTTATTGAATAACTTTAGTTTATGCTCCAGCACTTTTTTCATTTCTTCAAGCGCCGACTCGGATATTTTATAAGGCGCGATTTCATCGGGTTTTTGCTTTAATCCCGCCTCCATCCCCTTTCGCCAAGCGACCCGAAGTTCGGTGCTGATGTGGATGATGGTTACGCCGGCGTCAATGGACGCCCGCAAATCTTCATCGGTATTGCCGGAGGCGCCGTGAAGGACGAGCGGCACGCCCGCTGCTTCGCGAATAGCTTTTATTCTTTTAATATCCAAGGCCGGCTCCGGGGCGCTGGCAAGCATGCCGTGTACATTTCCCACTGCCGGCGCCAGTAAATCAATTCCGGTTTCTTTCACGAACCGCGCCGCTTCTTCCGGCTTTGTTAAGTCTTCAGGTTTTATGGAAACGCCCTCGGGCAACTCTTCGCGAACCACCGAACCGCTACCGATATATCCCAGCTCACCCTCCACCAAAATTTCCGGATTCACCGACTTTACATAATCCGCCACTTCTTTGGTTTTTTTGACATTTTCTTCAAATGGCAATTTTGCCCCATCAAAAAGAATGGCGTCATATCCCGCCTCCACCGCCTCTTTCACTTTTTCCAGCGAGTGGGTGTGATCGGCATTTAAAAAGATTTCTTGACCGCGCTCTTCCTGCAAACCTTTTACCAACGCTACCGCTTCGTGAACATCAATAAATTCCCGCTCTCCTTCGGAAGTGCCGATAATGACAGGAGTCTCAAATTCCGCGGCTGTTTCCGCAATCGCTTTGAGCATCTCAAGGTTAGAAATGTTAAAATGCCCAATCGCTACCCCATGATTTTCTGCTTTTCTTATAATTTCTCTTAAATTTCTTTTCATATTTTTTCTAATGTCACGAACGCTCTATCAGCGAATAACGAATATGTTACGGATAAACGAATTCGTAAATTCGCAACTGATTCGTTATTCGTTGATTGACTAAATTTCAAACCATCCTTTCAATATATGCTTTTTACTGTATTCTTCCAGTTTCGCCCGGCTAAAATAAGCAACAAAAATTTTATTCCAAAGAGATTCTTGGTGATGATAAAGATATTTGATGAGTTCTTTTTGTTTCACCAAAGCCATGACTGTATCTACGATATTAAAACTTAATAAAATGGGCGTATTAGTTTCATCCATAAAAAAATCGCCAATTGAACCAAGCCCTTTCCAAAATTCCAGCCCATTTTCAAAACCCGGCATCTTTAATCCAAGCGCAACAATTTCTTCTTCCGCTTTTTCCCAATGCATCGCTTCGGGATTAATGTGCGGCTCAAAAAGACGCCAGTCGTTTTCGTCGTCTTTAGCTAAATAACGCTGAACAACTAGAAAACGCGGCCTTTCGGTTTCTATTGTCTGCGGAGGCAATCGCTGTTCAATTACATCTCCTCTTAACAATGCAATCAGAGCCCTCGGAAAATTTTCATGGTCATTTTTGAATCTTAAAAATAAATCGGAATAATATTGAACCTCGTGAAAATAATGAAGCAACAAACTGACTAGCCGAAGAGTTTCTCCGGAAATTCCCAGAAAGATTGGGATTACGAAAATTACCCCCAACTCTTTCAAATGACTGACATTGTGATATTTTTTAGCGACAAATTTTTCCGCCGCCCGAGCCCATTTCGGATGGAGCACGCGGATTTCCATATCGCGCTCTTCAAAATCATCCGGATGCAAAGTTTCGTAGTGCTTAAAAAAAACCGTATTTTGCCATGCCGGATCTTCCAAAAATCGGATGGCACTATAAATCTCCAGTAAATCTTCTTTTTTCAGCATTTCTTCAATATAGTTGTACCCCAGCGCCGTCATAACTTTTTTTGGCGGCTCGGCAATCAAAAGCTGGCGCGCTTTTTCAAGTTTCAAAAAAAATCCTGCCCGCGGCGGATGGAATTTATTAATAAGTTCAACAACTTTTTTTGCCGTTTCTTCAAATGATTGCTTGCCAACATTGAGATACTTAGATAACGCGACGTCGTCTGACTCAATTTTACTAATCAACGCGTCATAAACTTCGTGGGCGTTTGGTTTTGGGCCAACGGCTAAAAGATTAAGTTTTTCTCTTACTAAACGTTCGTTCTCTTCGGCTATCAATTGAAAAACACCGACTTTACCGGTGATTTTTTCAAGCTGGGATTCTAAACTGGCAAGAGTATGCTTGTCAGTACGTAAAATCGCCGCTAATTTTTCTTGATAACCATTCTTTCCGTCTCTAACGGGATTCATTTTATTTCTATTGCCAGATTTTGCCATCTCGGGTCTGTTTCAAATTGTTGTTTAGTCAGCGTACCTTCCGTCGCGCCGATATGCTCTACCACCGATGCCGCGTTAGCGGTGGCTAGCCGGATGGCGTATTTTATTGCTTCAACTGTTGGGGGTTCGATGTTGGAAGTTGAGCGTTGATGTAAAAGACCGGCGACGAAACCACTGCCAAAAGCGTCCCCTGCTCCGGTGCGATCTACTAATTTTTGTTCTTTAAAAATGCCGGCGCGATACATATTTTTCCCGTCGGAAACGGTTACTCCCAGATCGCCGTTGGTGATTGCCGCAATTCCCGGCGTCCATTCATCCAATTTTTTGAAAACCGCTTCCGGGTTTTCAAAAGAGACGCCCGTTAGAGTCGCGGCTTCTCCTTCATTCATCACTACAAAAGATAAATCTTTTAAGGAATCCGCAATTTCCTGTCTTTTATGCGCCAAATGATGCCCGCTGGGATTGAAGGCGACTTTAATGCCATTCTCTTTGGCAAATTTAATAAGATCTAAGTAAATTTTATCCGACTCTCCCGCGAGAGAAACATACCACCACTTGGCTTTGAGTTTTTTTAAATTTAAGTCCTCCAGCATTAAAGTGTCTGAGGCGCCATGATAACCTAGAATAGTGCGTTCGCCGTCTTTCAGTAAAAGAACGGAAAAGGCGGTTGGTTTTTCTTGGGAGTGGGCTATTTGCTTCGTGTTTACACCTTCTTTTTTGAGACGATTTTTAATATCTTCCGCGGAAGAATCGTTGCCAAGCTTGGCAACGGCGGCGGTTTTGAATCCTTGCCGGGCAAAAGTGACGCTGGCATTCACCGCGTTGCCTCCAATCGTGACGTACGCCGTATCAATGCTTAATTTTTCTCCAAACGGCAAAACAATCGCTTTTTTCAGCGGCGTTTCCGGCCAATCAATCAATTTATAATTTGCTTTCAAAAAATGGTCTTGGGTCGTGGATCCAATTGCTATAACATCGAACATATTCCTTATTATAAATGAACCGGAAAATTTATTATACACATAAAGCTTTTTCTATTATGGACCGTCAGATACCGACTTTTGCCAAGACGAGGTGGTATTGACACGCATCAGAAAGTATGCTATGCTTACTGCGTAACAATGGCATGGTGCCTTTGTTAGTAGCTCTTATAAAAGGAGGAAGACTTGGACTTCTTAGCGGCCTGCGGAGAAGTGCTGAAAAGCGAGCAGTGGAGAAAAACCCTCATTCGACCAAAGAGCTGGGGGAAAAGTGGAAAGGCTCTGCTCTGGGAGGATATCAGACGCGTTCCTCACGCTCCCGGGTGCGAAGGGGATTATCCGCCGCGATGGATTCTGTGGCCCGATCTAGAAGCAAGTAATACATGGCACTTCACCAACTTCAGGATTTCCCCAGAGGAATTTCTGAGTGAATGGGAGATCCTCGATATGGAGGCTGTGCAAGCGGAGGAGAAGCTGATCTACGGGTGATGCCACACACCAAAAAGCCAAGGTTCAAACGCCTTGGCTTTTTTATTTTCTCCGCAATACCTTTTTCACCGCCGCCTTTATATCTTTGACGCCCATTCCGTATTTCTCAATTAAGTCCCAAGGATTGCCGGATTCTCCGAAAGTGTTCTGCATGCCGACAAATTCCTGCGGAACTGGCGCTCGTTTTGTTAAAACTTCCGCCACCGCCCCGCCAAGTCCCCCCATAATTTGATGTTCTTCCACAGTAACTACAGCGCCGGTTTTTTTGGCTACTTCGGCAATTGTTTCTTCATCAATTGGCTTGATGGTATGTATATTCAAAACAACTGACGAAACGCCCTCATCTTCCAATTCTTTGGCGGCTTTCAAAGCGTTGTGAACGAGCACTCCGCAAACAAAAATGGCAGCTTCTGGTTTCTTTCCTTGCCAAAAAACTTCTATTTTACCGGGCAGGAATGGAGTATTTTCGGTAGTAATCACAGGCGATTTTTCCCGCGAAAAACGAATATAAGTCGGCCCCCATAATTTCGCGGCCGCTACAGTTGCCTTTTTCGCTTCAATGGCATCGCAGGGAACTAAAACTCGCATATTGGGCAATGCCCGCATAATCGCGATATCTTCCGTTGCTTCATGAGTGGCGCCGTCAGGGCCAGTCATCAAGCCAGCGTGATGGCCGGCAATTTTCACATTGGAATCGTTGTACGCGATCGTAGTGCGAATTTGCTCCCAATTGCGGCCCGGCGAAAAAGTCGCGTAAGAAGACATAAAAGGAATTTTGCCGGAAATGCCAAGGCCGGCGGCGATAGCGGCCATATTTTGCTCCGCCACGCCAATTTCAAAAAATCTTTCCGGGAATTTCTCGGAGAATTTGAGCGATCGAGTAGACTCTGTAAGATCGGCGCTTAAAACCACGACATTATCATTATTTTCTCCGGCTATCACCAAACCATCGCCATAACCATCGCGACTGGGCTTCATTTCTATATCTTTGTCAAAAATTTTCGGATTTAGTTTTGCGTCTTTGTTGAGCATGGAAATTAATTTACAATTTACAATGACTAATTTTCATTGAATGTTTAAATGTTTTAATTTTCAAACTGTTTGGTAATTGAGAATTGGAAATTTTTTTATTCGTGTTCAGATTCTATTTTACCCTGCAACGTCCTCAATTCCGCTAATGCTTTCTTCGCTTCCTCGGCATTAGGCGGTTTTCCGTGCCAGAGATAATCATTTTCCATAAAACTCACGCCCTTTCCCGGAATAGTGTGCGCGATAATTACGGTTGGCTTCTCGTAAACTGCTCTCGCTTCATTAATCGCGTCAACAAATTTTTCAATATTATGGCCGTCAACCTCCAAAACATGCCAATTAAACGATTCATATTTTTCTTTTAACGGCTCCAGCGGCATTATGTTTTCGGTGAATCCGTCAATCTGGATATTATTGCGATCAATGACAACGGTTAAATTGTTAATTTTATTTTTTCCGGCGAACATAATCGCTTCCCAAGTATTACCCGCGTCATGCTCTCCATCGGATGTCAGGCAATAAACGCGATATTTCTTTTTATCCAATTTAGCGGCTAAAGCCATGCCTACCGCCTGCGACATGCCGGATCCCAATGGCCCGGAAGTGGTTTCAACGCCCGGCAAAGCCGCGCGATGGGGATGGCCTTGAAGCCGAGAATTGATTTTTCTTAAAGTTTTCAGTTCCTCCAAAGGAAGATAGCCAGCGTGCGCCATCGCTACATAGCGGGCGGGACAAATATGTCCGTTGGATAAAATAAGCCGATCTCGATCCGGCCAGTCGGGATTTTTGGGGTCATGCCGCAAAATATGAAAATAAAAAGCGGTGAAAATATCCGTCATGCCCAATGGGCCGGCTGAATGGCCGGAACCAGCCTGCAACAGCATTTCAATAATATCTTGGCGAATTTCGTTCGCTTTTTCTTCTAAAAACTCTAATTTTTTTTCGTGTAAGGGCTCTAGCATGGCATAAAATCCCAATGACAAAATCCAAATGACAAATAAAATTCCTGCCTTGCTGGCAGACAGGCCATGCCTACCGGCAGGCAGGCAAAGTTCAAATGACTAAATGTTTTGGATTTTAGATTTTGAGCTTGATTTGACATTTGAGCTTTGAAATTCGTTATTTAAGAGCAGTGAGCTTTTGGTATGCTTTCTCCGGATCGGGGCTGCCAAATATATATGATCCCGATACCACGATATCCGCTCCCGCGTCTTTGCATAACTTAGCGGTTTCCGGGTTGATTCCGCCGTCCACTTCTATTATAACATTAGGCCAGTTTGACCGTAAGAATTTAATCTTTTCCAACGCGGCCGGATCGAATTTCTGGCCCGATGGGCCCGGCTTTACCGCCAATAAAAGGCATTGTTTAACTTTATCTTTATATTTTAAAAGCTTGTGAGCCGGTGTTTCCGGATTGATTGCTATGGCAATTTCTTCGCCATAAATATCCGCGTCATTTTTTATGGCCTCTAAATGAATAATTACTTTTTTCGCTCCAGCCGATAGCCATTGGTCAATGGCTTTTTCTGGTTCTTGGACCATCAAGTGCGCCTCAATTTTCAATTTTAAATTTTCAATTTTTAATTGCCGCAGCTCTTCTGGCGAACCCCAAAGTTTTTCCCGTGAAAAAAATCCATCGGTAACATCTAGATGAGCCAAATCTGAAAATTCTAAAAAGATTTTGATTTGTTCTTCCGCGGTTGCGCGATCTTTAGCGTTAATAGCAGGAATTACTTGCATTTCTATAGCTTAACATTGTTGCTTTAAGTTGATTAGTACTCCCATGCCTCAAAAGTCCCAAATATGACTGCAGAGTTTCGTTTTTATGATTCTCCTTTATTCGCTTCAGCATTCTTCGTTTTGTCGCAGTACGTACAATTCTGTGATCCGGAAAATGAACCCAGCCAAGATAATCCACTCCGGAAGCAAGGGTTTTGATAAAAACTTTATCAGGATGAAGGGATAATTTAAGGTTGTTTTTTAGAAAGTCGTCTATTTTATGAAGTAAATCTTTCAACGGTGCTTTCACATGTGAAAGCACCGTTTCGAAGGAGGCACCTCCTCCTCCTTTTTACGCTCATACTGTAGGGCGAAGTCCAGTACCATGCGCAAGATTAGGTACTGGGCGAAGGAGAATAAAAAGCGACTCCCAAGAGCCGCTTAAATAATTTGAAGATGATTTAGTATTAACCGCCAAACTGGCTCAAGCTCAAGCGCCTGGATTTCCTGACGCTTGAACCAACCGATACCTCGGTGCTTATCCGGTTCTTTCAACTCAACGTGGTCATCATCCACTTCGCTATAATACACGTACCATTCGTGGCCATCCTGACCGGCTGGCCGGCCGCAGGTGTTGTAAGCGATATTTGCATGCAATTTCAAAATCGTTGGATATGCCGGCAAGACTACTGCCGTCTCTTCTCTTAATTCACGCCAAGCGCAGTGAGCCGGATCCTCAAAAAAATCTTTCTCGAAAACATCCGAGTAATCCGTTTCCAAATGGCCTGCCGGACAGGCCCAACCCAATGTTCCTTTCCGGCGGTCAACAAACAAGGTTTTATCTTCTTTGCTTCTGACAATAATGCCGGCGGCTTTACAAGGAAATGGCTGTGCGTCGAGACCAAGAATAACCGGCTTCAACATCATTATTCCTTTCAAAGAAGCAGAGTTATTTTAACTGATTTTCAAAATTTCGCAATCCTTCTTTTGTGGCGTTCTTCACCGGAGAATGCCGTACTTAACCATAATTCAACGGCTTTCAAGGCATCTTTTTCTTTCAAAAATCGGGCGCCGAGCGCAAGAACATTCGCATTATTGTGTTCGCGGGAGAGTTTAATGATATCCTTGTCGTATTTATACAATACTGCCGCCCGGACATTTTTATAACGATTTGCCACCATTGCTTCACCTTGACCAGAACCGCCCAAGATAATCGCCCGGTCGCTTGGGTTTTTGGAAATTTTTTCCGCCGCTAACTTTATCCAATCGGGATAATCATCTTTTTCGTCATAAGAAAAAGCCCCGAAGTCTTTTGTTTGGTAACCTTTTTCGACAAGAAACTTTTTTATTTTTTTCTTTAACTGGAACCCCGCATGATCTGCTGCCAGGTAGATAATCATATTAATCATATGCCTTATCTCTTAATTTTACTTTAAGAATATAAATCTCACCATCTTTGACGTCGAAATTAAGCCGATACTTTCCTACTCTAAAACGATATTCACCCATTCGATAATCAGTAAGTGGCTCCGCAAATTCTAGGGGATCGTTTTGATTAGCATAAAAGCGCATCTTCTCTGCGATGCGCTTTTGTATTTCTTTTGGTAATGACTCGAGCTGTTTGACGGCTTTGTGGGTATACAAAATCTCCATTAAAGCCCTAGCTTCTTGAACAGCTTTTCTTGAGAAATCACTTTTTTCTGCGCTATTTCCTTGCGGGCTTGTTTCGTTTCTAACACACTTTCAAGATAATCCAAAAGCTTCCCGAAACGCACTTCGAGATTTTTCAGTCGGAGATATTCTTTTCTGGGAACGGTTACGGTAGTCATATTTTTATATTATCATGCCCGCTTATTGCCCGTCAAAATCTAATGGGGTGTTTGTTTTTCCAAGTTAATCTCATAGTGTAGCAGCGGCCTTAATCACATGTTCAACTAATGTCGTCACGTACCCCCATTCGTTGTCGTACCAAGACAAAACTTTTACCAAATCTCCATCAATAACTTTGGTGTATTGCAGATCTACTAATGCCGCTTGAGGCATGCCGATAATATCGGAGGAAACGATCTGATCGTTGGTAACTTCCAAAATTCCTTTCCAACGTTCAGAGTTGGCCGCGTCGGTCAAAATCTTATTGATTTCTTCCGCAGACGTTTTTCTTTTAGTAACAAAAGTAATGTCGGCGAGCGAACCAGTTGCGATCGGCACACGGTAAGCAAGCCCGTCAAATTTCCCCGCCAGCTCCGGCAACGGACGAGTAACAGAAATCGCGGCCCCGGTAAATGATGGCGAGATATTCACCGCCGCCGCCCGGCCGCGGCGATAATCTTGTCCTTTTGTCGGCCCGTCAACTAAGTTTTGAGTGGCAGTATAACCATGAACGGTAGCCAAAAAAGCCTTTGCGATGCCGGGATTTTCCGACAAAACCGCCACAACAGGATGAGTGGCGTTAGTTGTGCAAGAACCGTTTGAAGAAACTTTGCAGGTTTTAAAATCTTCCTCGTTCACCCCAAGCAAAATAGTTCTGCCGCCGGCAACGCCATCTGCATCTTTTGCCGGCGCGGAAATGACCACTCTTTTTGCGCCCGCGGCAGTCACGTGGACAGATGCCTTCTCAAAAGATTCAAAAGCGCCAGTTGATTCCACCGCTACGTCAATTTTTAAATCTTTCCATGGAAGTTTCGCCAGCTCTTTTTCTTGGAGAACTTTTATTTTCTTGCCATCAACGATCAGAAGACCATTTTCTTTGTCGCTGGCAACTTCTTTGTCATAGGTTCGGTAAACTGAATCGTATTTCAAAAGATAAGCAAGATTCTCTATATCGCCAAGATCGTTTATTGCGACGATATCCAATCCTTTTCTGCCAAAAGCCTGCCGGAAAAACAACCGACCGATTCTCCCAAAACCATTTATAGCTATCTTTGCCATTTTTGCATTACTAATTTTATTTGCGCGACTTCTTTAATACGGGAAAGATAGTCAAAAACTGCTTTAAAGTTTGCGCGCGTCTCTTTTCTAAAATCTGAAAATCCATTGGCCAAATCATCAATCTTTTCATCAAACTTCTTATCTAAAGCCGCGTGCCCCCCTAAGACTTGTTCAAACTTTGATTGAATATCTTCCAAAATAACTCCCAGATTTCCTTCAGTTAATGATTTAAATTTTGGTTTTCCCGAGGCCATATCTTTTATTATAAAGTAGAAAAAAGAGAAGTCCAATACTCATAGTAACGATGCTGTAAATAAACGCTGGTGCGGGACCAAAAAATGTCCAAAGAGAACCGCCGATTAGACCCGCCAAAAGAGAAGAGATGCCCACCGCGGCGTTGAGAAAACCTTGGCCACTGGCTAATTGTTCACTCATTACTAATTTACTGGCCAGCGCCCGCTCTACTCCGTCGGTCATTGCCGAATAAACACCAAAAATTATAAAAGAGAAAAAAACGCCAATAGGATTATTGAAAAAAATAAGCGCTGAATATCCGATTATAGCGAAAAGAAACCCCAGCATTAAAACTTTTTCTTCGCCAATTTTGTCGGATAGCCGGCCAAAAGGAATAGCAAAAATTACAAAAGATAAACTATAGATAAAATACATAACCGGAATAGAAATCGCTTCCAAACCAATTATGGGAGATTGTAACAGCACAAGCCCAAGAGGCAAAAAACCTAAACCAAAGAGAAAAACAGCCAGAATATAAAATTTGAAACTGGCGCTAAATTCTTTCAGAGAAAATGTAAAAGGAATTTTCCTGAGCGGTTTTTCGGGATCGCGCGGAATGTCGCGCACGAACACAAATGCGAGCACCGCTAAAATTCCAAACAGAAACCCCATGAAAAAAAGCAAACGATAATTATAGGCAAGAAGCGGCAATAAAATTACGGCGGCGAGAGGCCCCAATGCGCCGCCAATAGTATCCATGGCCCGATGATAGCCGAATGACCGCCCAACTTCGCTTCGTTCCACCGATTCGGAAATAAGAGCGTCGCGCGGCGAATCCCGAAACCCTTTCCCCACCCGATCAATCGCGCGCAACGCGAAAACGTGCCAAAAATTCGCAACCAATGAAAGCGCGTAGCGCGTCGCTGTGGATAAACTGTAGCCGATCACGGATAAAATTTTCCGCTTGCCAATGCGATCCGAAAACCAGCCCGCAAAAATTTTTAAAAAACTCGCGAGAGCGTCCGCGAATCCTTCAATGAACCCAACGAATACAGGCGGCGCGCCTAAAACAACGGTTAGAAAAGCCGGCATGACGGAATAGACCATTTCCGAAGAGAAATCGTTAAAAAGGCTTACTAATCCAAGAAAGAAAACATTGGGAACGAGACCGAAGATTCTGCGCATTATTTTAATGTTACCATTTCTCCAATTTCCATATTTAAGTCATCCGCCTTGCCGGCATTTATTTCCAGTACCTGATCAACTTGGCTTGGCGAAGGATAAACTCTTGGCATTGGGCTGGCGTCCGGAGGGACATTTTTTTCCAAACCAATTATCTTGCCATTTTTAATCCAAATAATATCTAGCGGAAATTTCATATTTTTCATCCAAAAGCTCTGTGACGCCGGTTGCTCAAAAATAAACAGCATTCCGCGATCCGGTTCCAAACTTTCCCGATTAGAAAGACCTTGCGAACGGCTAAAAACATCATCGGCAATTTCAACTTGGAAAATATGGCCGCCGATTATAATTTCGCGAATCGGCGATTGTTCGTTCTTTTTAGTCGCTAAGAAAATTACCGCGACGGCCGCAAAAACGATAAAAAGAAAAAAGCTAAGCAATATTTTTTTCATGGATCCCGTTAGAAGTAGAACTTATAATTTTTTATTTATATTCATTGGGCAGTGTCGGCCGCATTGATCGCCATTTCTAACGGGATGGATCCCGTTAGAGACAGGTCATCGATAGATGACTGTAAACCAGCCGATTATATTGCATCGATGTTTTAATCTTTTTAATTATGTCTTTAATAATAATCATGTATAGATGTCTCTAACGGGATGGATGGATAAGCCGGAAAACTATGATTCCAAAAGCTACTGCCACGTTAAGCGACTCTTTTCTGCCACGCATCGGGATTTCTAAAATTTTATCACACTTCTTCAAAATTGATTGTGAAAGACCTTTAATCTCATTACCTAAAACCAAAGCCACCTTGCTATCACGCGTGATAGCAGTTTTGTAATAGGGAATCGATTTTTTGGACTGTTCGATGGCGAAAATTTTGTAGCCTTCTTTTTTTAACCAGTCAATCAACTTCAGGGTGGCCTGTGGTGAGCTTGCGCGTAGTGAGTCTGTCGAATCTGTAGAGCCACACCTAGCCCAGGGCACTGTTTTTTCCGCGCCAAGCGAAACTTTTTCTAGTTGCGGACGGATTTTTCCAAAACGGTCTATTGGCTCTGGCGTAATGCCGCAAAGATATAATTTTCCAACGCCAGCTGCGTCAGCTGTTCGGAAAATTGATCCGACATTATGAAGGCTTCTAATATTGTGCAGTATGACAACCATTACTCAATGGCCACTTTTTTCATAATCACCGGCTCTAGCGGACGATCGTTGGCTCCGGTTTTAACCAAACCAATTTTATCCACCACTTCCTGCCCTTCAATTACCTTGCCAAAAATAGTGTAGTTGTTCGGCAAAGGATAGTCTGCCAGCATCACGAAAAACTGGCTGCCATTAGTATCGGGCCCGGAATTGGCCATCGCGACAACGCCTTTTTTATACCCGTCTCGGTAAGATTGTGCCGCCGGATTTAACTCGTCTTCAAATTTATATCCGGGGCCGCCGGTTCCATTGCCGCTGGGATCTCCGCCTTGAATCATAAAACCGGAGATAATGCGATGAAATGTCAGGCCGTCATAATATCCTTTTTGCGCTAGGGTCGTAAAATTGTTAACGGTTTTTGGCGCGTCATCAGCGTAAAATTTAAATTTGAAACTGCCGTAGTTTGTTTCAATGACGGCATATTGCTGATTAATCTGTTTGTCTTTTGGCATAATTAAGTAAAATCCGAGTCCCGCGAGCGCCGCTGGAATTAGGAGTAATAAAATTAAATTTCTCATGATTGTGAATTTTGCGGATTGGGAACTACGGCGGATTTAAAATCACTCTGACGTTCAATGCTCTTGCCCGGGACAAATCCAGAAATGCCGTCCGCGCTATAACTCACGCTGTTCACTAATTCCCCATTATTAATACTGATAGCAGCGGCGGTATTATTCAAGCTCCCGCTTGCCCAAACCATGTCCGCTTGCGGCGAGCCAGCCGAACCACTTCCCAGCCAAATTAGGAAAAATCCATTTGGCTTGATTACGTCTCCAGATTCAAAATTTTTCTTTGTTAAACTGCCGCTTGAAGAAACGTGCTGAATGGACCAGCTGGAAATGTCCACAGTTTCGTTGTTGGGGTTATAAAGCTCAATAAATTCTTTTCCGGAATCACTGCCTTCGGCGTCAAAAAAGATTTCATTGATAAGTATTTTCAATGAAGGGTTGGGACTTGCTTCCGAAGCCGCTGGCTGTGACTGCGGCGCCGGAGCGCTGGACGCCGATACAATGGCTTTCGCGACAAGCGTATTCTCTGATTTTGGCGTTCCGTAATCTCCGTTATGCCAAGAAAAATCCGCCGCCCTTGCCATTGTCCATTTGTAATTATTGTCTCCGGCAGGCCAATCGGGCGAAGCGAAAACTTCGTCAATTAAATTGCAATTTCCGTCAAACAGCCGCAACCCTTCTCCCGCGTTCTCTAGCGCGCCGGAATAAATCTGATCCGCGTCAACTTTTGGGATAGAATTGTCGTCAGTTCTTTCCAAAAGATAAAATCCGCCGCCAGAAAGTTTTCCGCTTAAATTAACTTTGATTTTTTCTTCCTTATCAATTAGCTGATAATTAGAAATATCAATTTCTAAATAGGAGTTGTTTTTAAGCTCTATCCATTCGTCGTTACTGCTGTTAGCCGAACCCATCCAGGCAACTTCATTGATTATCAAGTTTTTCCGCGTTGGCGATTGGTTAGTTTCAAAAACGCATTCTTTCGCAATAATTTTTGGAATCGGCTCCGGCGCTGATTTCGGCGTTATTTCTGGAACTTTTTCCGCGATAACCGGCGCTTCAACTAATTTATCAATTTTATTGATGATATTGGCGGTAGCTTTCTTCTTCGCTGGCATTGTTGGTGTTACCGGTATCTCGGTAACAGGAACTTCTTGAGAAACTAAATAAATATCATGGGCAATGTAACTACCCATGGCCACAACAATAATGGAAAGCAAAATTACTAGCAGATTCATGATCCTTCCGAGTTTATCGTTCTAAAATATTCTGTCAATTCCTTGGTTGCGTTTTACTCGCATATGCGAGTAAAACGCAACTCCTTTTTAATTAAAAAAGAATCTTTTTGCTTCCTCCTTGCCATCAAAATCGTTGACTTCAACAATACGAACATAGGGGCTAATTTTTAAATATTCTGTAATGAAATCTATTTCGTCTCGACAAGGGTATGGATAAATCCAAACACTTTTTTGCAATAAATAAAATCCAAGAGTTTTTAGTTTATAGCGCCAAATCTCTCGTTCTCTAATAAACTTTTTAGGCAGATCGAAAATGATGAATTGCCATTTGCCATCCCATTTCCGGAAATCTCGCATTTGAAAATCATCAAATTTATATTTTAGAATCTTTTTCTGCCCATTTTCTGATAGGACTATGCGAGTTGTACCATCGGGAAATTCTTTTTCTTCTATCAATCTAGACCTTCTCAATGACTGAAAAGTTTTGCGTATCCGATGACGCCTATACTTGTTTTGTTTTTCGTACCAATCTATAAATACCTTTGCCACCACCCCAAAACCAGGAGCTGCCGCTAATAGAACCGTAAGGCTGGCAACAGCACCTATACTGGCTATTCCCAATAAAATTTCTTTCACTAATTTTCCGTCAAATTTACCTTTCGACATTGGTTGCTATTATCCAGCATATGCATAGTAAATGCAACTTATAAAATTTTCACACGAAACTTTCACGTAATCACAGAGTGGTTGCAAGATAGAATCTCAAATGTTTTTTGGACCATATCGGGCCGGCGTAATCCACGCCAACGCGAGAGCTGGCCATGATATTGGATTTTTTAATTTTTATTCCCCTGTCTTCTATCCAAAGTCCGGTTTTGGCGTTAGCTATTTCATTATTAAACTTCTTGCCTATCTTAAAAAATTTTGTTAAGCGGCCGGGGCCATTGATGAATTGGACAGCGCGAATTAAAATAGCGGCAGGAAAATTTCTTGGGCCAGTAACAATGTTCAGCATCCAATGGAAACCATAAACAAGATAAACATACCAGCGTCCTCCTGCTCCAAACATCGGATAGTTTCTTTCTGTTATCCCTTGATAAGCGTGAGAAGCGCGATCTTTAGCCCCTTCATAAACTTCAACTTCCGTGATCATCGCAACAATCGTTTTATTGCCAATTTTTCTCACTAAGTATTTACCCAATAATTCTTTTGCCGCTTTTATGCCGGAACGATTAAAAAAAGAGGGCCGCAAAATCATGTTGTGATATAATTTAATCATGATTAAGATTTTTGTCACGCGCCAAGTGCCGGATGAAGGATTAAAAATGCTGATAGAGAAAGAATACAAGGTGAAAATTCGCAAAAAAAACAGTGCCATTTCTAAAGAAGAGCTGGCCGCGGAGCTCAAAAAAGGATATGACGGTTTATTGTGCTTGCTCACCGATAAAATTGACGGAGAAATAATGGACGCGGGGATGCCCAGATTAAAGATCATCGCTAATTACGCGGTTGGTTTTGACAATATTGACGTGCCGGCTGGCAAACAAAGAAATTTGCTGATAACCAATACTCCCGGACCGGAAATCACCGAATCAGTGGCAGAGCACACATTCGCGTTAATGCTGACTCTCGCGAGAAGAATTGTAGAGTCGGATAAATTCACCAGAAAAGGAAAATATAAGGGGTGGGAGCCAATGCTGTTTCTGGGAACGGATGTTTATAATAAAACGCTGGGCATTGTCGGATTAGGAAGAATCGGCTTCGGAGTCGCGCAAAGAGCGGCGAAGGGGTTCAAAATGAAAGTTTTATATCATGATGTTAAGCGCAATGAAGATTTTGAGAAAGAGTTCGGCGGGGTTTTTAAAGAATCGCTGGATGAACTCCTAAAAGAATCGGACTTTGTCAGCTTGCATGTTCCGCTTTTGCCATCCACGCGGCATTTAATTTCCGAAAAACAGCTTTCCATGATGAAGCCGAGCGCCTTTTTGATTAATACCGCGCGCGGCCCCGTTGTTGATGAAAAAGCGCTCCTAAACGCTTTGCGAGATAAAAAAATCGCGGGAGCGGGTTTGGACGTTTTTGAATGCGAACCATCTATTGATTGTGATCTTTCCGACCAATTGGAATTAAGAAAAATGCCTAACGCGGTTTTAACGCCGCACACCGCCTCGGCAACCGTTGCCACCAGGCAAGCAATGTCCCGAACCGCGGCTAAAAATATAATAGAAGCGCTGGAAGGAAGAACGCCGCCGAATTTGGTTGCTTAGCTACTCGGTTGCTTTGGGATTGGTTTTATTGGCTTATAGATTTCTGGATCTATCGTTCTTTCAAAACAAACTAATCCTGCTCCGTGATCCCAAACTTCTGAAGCATAATAAGGTTCAAATCTGGCAGGTTTTGGAGTTCCAGTTTCCAGGCCAATGTTGGGCCTGGCAAAATTGGCGCAAAGCGCGAAGGATAAATTATTATTGATTTTATATTCATAAGCGGCTCCCGATTCCGGATCAGTTGGAATTCTGACGCCGCGAATGTTGTCTTCAAGATTGCTAAGGGCAGCCGGCAATTTGCTTTTGTTAACCCAGTAATTGATTATTTCCGATTGCAAAAACTGCAGGTTTTGAACTCTCTGTTCGTCAAAACGGCGCAAACGGGCTTCTTTTGGAGAACCGACAATGAAAAAACCAGCCAGAACGGCAGTTGCGACAATGACGATTATTGCGTAAACGAAGTATTTCATAATTTAATTATCATTCGGTTTTGTATCGCCTAATGTCCTGCAGATAATATCCAAAAACGCTTCCGGCGACAAATAAGACCGCTAAAACTTTCAAAATGAAGCGCAGAGTTAATTCGCCGCCCAGTAAATTAAAAATCAAAGTTACTAAATCGCCAATGATAATCAGAGCGGCGGCAAAAAGCGTGAAATAGATCAACCATTTTCTAATCCCCAGATTGCGTTTCAAGGAATTGGCTTTATAACTTCTATCCAACAGCCAGCTCACCCAAATATAGATTGGAAAAACTACAATGAGCGACGCGATGGACCAGCGAATTCCGCTATAGGCAGACTGCAGGGCATAGTAGCCGGCGCCGTCGGGAGCAACCGGATCCGGAAGCAAAACATTAACATATTGAAAAATTAAAACTAAAAAGCTGATGGCGCTGGTGTAAAGAGCCGCTATTGATAACAGGTGCAAAAACACGTCTTTTGGGGAAACTTTGGTCATATAATTTTGACTTACTCTTGTTTATTTAAGTATTCGTAGATATTCAACACTGCTTTAACAGCGTCGCCGGCAGAAACATTGTTTTGTTTATATAAAACGTCCGCAACATCTCCCGCCGCCCAGATGCCGTCTTGAGAAGTTCTTTGAGTTTTATGGTCAACTACGATTTCGCCCCAGTTGTTCGTCTGGACTAAATTTTTTACGAAATCGGCATTGGGAATAGATCCGACCTCCACAAAAACGCCATCCAGCTTTATATCTTTAATTGCGCCATTAGTCAAATCTTTATATTGGAGGCCGGCAACAAATTTATCGCCAAGAATCTTTTGAGTTTCCGCGTTAAGAATAATTTCTACCCGTTTGTCGGATTTTATTTTCTCTTGAGTGATCGGATCGCCTTTAAGCGCGGCAGAGTGATCCAATAAATAAACTTTGGGAGAATAAGAAAGCAAGTCCACAACCGCTTCCAGTCCGGCATTGCCGCCGCCCACGACCGCCGTTACTTTTCCTCCAAAAATTGGCGCGTCACAGGTTGAACAATAAGCTACGCCTCTGCCTTCCAATTCTTGCTCTCCGGGAACTCCAAGTTTCCGCCTGCGGCTTCCGGAAGCAATCAAAACTGTTTTAGTTTCTAATTCTTTTCCGTTTTTGGTCGCCGCCTTAAAACCATTTTTGCTTTTTTCTATTTTCACGACTGAATCGCCGGCGGCAATCTCCACGCTTTGCTGGGCGCGCAAATGTTCTTCCAGTTTTTTGGCCCAATCAAAACCGGAAACAGATTTTTCCCCAATCCAATTTTGGATGTCGGCTGAAACCAAAGATTGCCCGCCGAATCCTTCAGCGATTAAAACAGTTTTCATTTTTTTTCGGCCCGCATAGACGCCAGCCGCGACGCCGGCAGGCCCGCCGCCTATGATGAGCAAATCGTACATAATTTTAAATCCCCAACGCCTTTCTCAACTCTCCTTCATTGAATCCGACAATAATCTTTCCATCAATTTCAATCACCGGCACGCCCATCTGGCCGGATTTTTTTACCATTTCCTCGCGCGCCTTCATGTCAGTCGCGACATTAAATTCCTCGTAATTAACATTATTTTTTTTGAAAAACTCCTTTGCCATTTTGCAGTAAACGCAAGTGGGGGTGGTGTAGATTTTAATAGTTTTAGCCATCTTTTTATTATGTAATATAATAATTAAAATTCAAAAGGCAAAAGCATAGTTATTCTTCTCCGAATAGCCCCCAGAAAGACGAAAGGGAAATTAAAACTCCGCAAATAATGGCATTCCAAAGCGCGGGAGTGACATAAGCGTAGCCAAGCGCCCAAGGAGACACCAAAACCCAAATTCCAATAATTAACTGAAGCCAATAAATTGATCGCATAGTTTTATTATAACAAAATATCCCCGATTTGGGGATACTTTGTCACTGCTTAAGCAGCGTCACGTCGAAAAGATGGTCGGGGTCTGAAGTTCTGCATCCTTGAGCGATGGCAATCACGGCAGAGCAACTTGTCTAAGCGAGAAGGATCTGGCTCAAACGGAAGCTCGGTGATTGGATTATTGCACTTGGAGCAGGTCCAATTTCCCTGGTACATCTTTCGAGGTCCTTGATTAAATTCCATTTTGTCTCGAAAAACTTAACGCCCTTTATTTTTTAATTAACGTTTAGCGATTGAGTCAAAATGGGTCGTTTGTACTTACCAAAATGCTCTTAACTAAACTGAAATCTATTATACTCCTGCCTAATAAAAAAGTCAATAGGGGCCCTACAGACCCAATAAGGACAACGCTTCTTTTAAGCCGTTATATGAAGCGCTTAGCAATAAGAATTCGTCGGTTAGGACGTAATTAAAAGCGGCTCCGGGAGCGCTTGCTACGGCATAACGAGTTACGTGGCCTCCCGCTTTGCCATCCTTAAAGGCCCCAAAGGCGCCCGGATTTTCAACATAAAATCTGGATAAATCCAACAAATTTTCTATTGACTGGAGCGATTGTTTAACTGACGCGGAATCTGCGCTCGGCTTCAATTTCGCGACATATCCGGGCCAAGCGCCATTTTGGTCGTAATAAAGAAAGGCGGTGAAATCATCTTCAAACAGATTGGCTGGATCTAGCGTAGAAAAAGCTGGCTCAAGAGCAGTTAAGTAATCGCTGAATCTCGCTTGTCCATTTTCGTCAGATAAAACAACTTCCTTAACTTGCTGATCCGGCAACTTATCAGCGGCTTCGTCTTCTAAAACCGCATTGATTTCCGCGACAACTACCTCGTCTGGATCATTAATGAAATAAGACTGATGCGCGTTCTTTTCCGGTTCGGGAGCCGGAGCGGATGGCGGCGCAGTTGAAGTTGGAACAGTAGGGGCTGGCGGTGGAAATACTAATGGGAAAACAACAAAATAAACCAAAGCTCCGACACTGCCAATTATAATGGCTATGGCTAACGAAAGCAGGATTGTCTTGAAAACATTCTTCTTCGGAGGAACCTCCGCTAAAGATTCGGCAGTCGGGCTAAAAACCGGCTCTTTTTCCATATCCCCCTGCATAGTACGGACAGTTAAATCTTGCCCGGAAACTGGCGCTCCTTCTGTCGGCAAATTAAGGGGTGGCATCGGAGGGAGTTCCGGCTGGGCATGGCGATCAGGCGCTTCCGCGCTATCGCTCAGCTGAACCGGAGTTCCTGCTCCACCAACTGGCGAAGAAGGTGCTTTCGGCCATTCACCGCTTTGTTGTTGATTGGGATCCATAATCTTATATAGTAATTTTACCATATGTTACGGGAGGTATGTGGATAAGTATTGGAAATGGAAACGAACTCCATCTTCCTTAAGCGCCTCTTCCACTATCATTGATGATAGTGGTGAATTGGGAAAGCGAGTGAATGGATGATGGGAAGTGGAGGATGATGGAGGGTGCTGCCACTATCATTGATGATAGTGGGAAGCGATGACTGGAGGACGAAAGAGTGGAAATTATTTCACTGCCACTATCATTGATAGTAGTGATATGTCATAATGCGCATTATGAAAAAAGATGAAAACGGTGCGCCGATTAGAGGAATGGAGGCTGAATTATGGATGGAAAGTTTGTGGCAAGAAATAATTAATAAAATTTCTCAAGAAAAATCGAAAGAGATCGTCGGGCAAATTTTAGAGAAACTCATCAGTGAATCGGAAAAGAAAACCATACTCAAACGATTGGGCGTTCTGGCTCTTATAAAATCCGGCAAAAGCTACAAAGAAATTAGCGAAATTTTGTGGTTGTCTCCCAATACCATCAGCACTATTAAGAAAAATGTGTTTGATACTAATAAAAACTACAAAAGCTATCTGGCATTCTATGGCGGCCCCAGAAAGTATAGTGAAATAAGTAAAATGGAGAACAAAAAGTCATTACTCGGGGGACTGTTTAGCGATATTGATTTATGGGATCTTTTGATAAATCCACCGAGGCCTCAAGGTATTGGATTGATTGATTCCAAAGGTGTACCAAAAAGACGAAGAAAGTAGTGGGCTACTCCGCTATCTTCAATGGTAGTGATAACCAAGTAATTTTCTCATTTGCTTTTTTCCATCTCCTCTTCCCTATCCCCTTCTTTTTGTTTCTATTTTTTGTCTCTAATTCCCCACTATCATTGATGATAGCGGGGAATTAGAAAAACGGATGATAAGGAGGGTTGAAGATGGGGTGAGGAAAAGTAAACGGAGAATTTTTTTGTTGGCACTATCATTGATGATAGTAGGAATTTGAGTGATCGAAAGAGGGGGAGAGGAAGAAGAATAGAAGGAGGAAAATAGGAAAAACAAACGAGAAAATTCTCGTCAATTATAGCGTAAAGTGGAAACCAATGGGCGCTATCATTGATGATAGCGGGGAATTGGGAAAGCGAGTAAATGGGTGATGGAAGTTAAGGATGATGGAGGGGTGATTTCACTGCCACTATCATTGATGATAGTGGCGAGTGGAGGAGGGAAAATATTTGAGACTATTCCCTTTGTTGCTATTTTTCACCTCAAATCTTCCCACTATCATTAATGATAGTGGAGGGGGGCGGGGGTCTATTGAGAGCCAATTATATTGAGACCAACGAATCTTTAAGTAAATTAGATATTAGTAATTCTATTGAGTTGGCGATGGTTCGGGAGCCGGAGCTGGTTCAGACGTTGTCGTGGACGTTGTCGTGAGTGATGGTTCCGGTGTCGGTTCGGAAGTGGGTGTTGGAGCAGGTTCAGTGGTTGAGGTTGAGGTTGTGGTTGTGGTTGTGGTTGGTTCGGCACTGCTTGTCCCGAGCGAAGTTGAGGGGCTCGCCGCAGATGGTTCTGTTGGAGCTGGCGCCGGTTCAGGAGCTGGCTCGGTGGCGGACGTCGGCGCCGGTTCATTATTCGTAGCGCTCGTATTTGAGTCCGT
>ERZ1292623.835-Hain-H51-01um-R1-835-length-31418-cov-11_pt1 | contig 31418 bp, 33 predicted proteins | sample MGYA00564398_ERZ1292623 | MGnify/ENA primary metagenome ERZ1292623 (study PRJEB36523, sample SAMEA6512633) | groundwater metagenome | collected 2019-01-07 | study: AquaDiva: Metagenomics assemblies of 32 groundwater samples
TCGCAACTCCAGCAATGACCAAACAACTCAAGATAGCGATTATCAGCAACAGACCACTGCTTCTGCTTGCAGCGCGGACAGATATATTCACCGTAGTATGGTTGTGTTTTCATAATTTTATTATTTATGCCGGCTATCTCTTAATATAAGCCGGAGACAAGCTCATTACGCCCTAATTGTGAACAGCAAAAACGCCAAGTTGCCTTACGCTACCTAACGCTTTGCTATTCAACTATCAAGGCGCAATTTTTGCTTCGTGTGAAGCAGTTTAGTGTATCTGCTCACGCGAACCGGTGCTTGCAAACCGGAGAAGTTTTCGTGGCAAGGACTTCCAACTGCGGGGAGCTGTTTTACGCCTTTCCCGTTCGGGCGACTTACACTCCACCGGCAATGCCGGCTTCGGCAATACCCGTCTTTCCGGATCGCCAGCGCAATGTTTTATATGTCTGCGCATACATAGGCACTCACCGGCAATAAAGGTATTCCGAGTCGCTTACCTGCAGCGCGCCAGCAGTTTTGTGTTTGAGGGGCAACTTGTCAGTAGCCCTCACAAAACCCATACTCGCGCCGTCAAGCGTTAGCTCCTCGTTATTGCCGGCGATAACATCACCAGCAATACCAAGAGCTTACTCTCTTATCGGCATAATCATACCCCGACCTTTCTGCGTTTCTCCGGCCTCAACCACCACCGGCTTGTCTTTACCGTAGAACTTAAACTTCACGGCTCCCGTCCGATCCAGCTTCGCCATAATTCCCAGCAACTCCGCCAACAACTCGCCATTTATCACCACCTCCGCCGCCGGCGCGCCGGCCGGCCACAACTGCTCATAATCCGGAAACTTACCCTCAACTCTCCGGGCCGTGGTTATCTTCGCCGTCTCTAAATCAGTAGTCAAGAACTCGGCCCGCTTGTCGTCAAGATATTTAATGGCGACATTTTGCAGTATAGGCAAGCCGTTTTTCGCCTTCGGTATCTTGATCTCCCGCAAACTCCTCGCCGGCACTATAAACGGCTGGCAACCTCGCATAGCCGCCGCGCCGTCCACTACCGGAAACTCCTCCGGCTTTACTCCAACCGGCGTTGTTATCTCCAACAGCCGGAAACCATCCGTTGCGGCCGTGAGGTTGTTTTTGAAAAACACTCCGGCTATCTCCGGCCTCATCTCCGACTTACTGGCGATCTTCGCCACCTCAAGATTTAATGAATTGTATAACATACTCGTTTTTTTATTTTCGGTTAATTTTCGGCTCGTCCGACCCCCGGGCCGTGAGGACAGCTCCTCATTAGTGCGGACGCGCTCTTGCGACCTCCGCACTATCAAGAGCCAACTACCTACACTCCGGTTCGTGTCTGCCTTCCGCCGATCCTTCACAATCGCACTCCTCGCAATGCTCCGGCACATAATCAAGCGGCTTTCCGGCTTGCCCGTCCTCTGGCTTACATTTAGAACAGATCAACGCTTCAACATCTCTAGGGCCGCCGCAAATCTTACAAGGAACGCCGGCCGGCTCTACTTCAATACTCATATCAGACAACCGGACACCTTGCCCCTCCTCGCTGGCGATATACTCGCCGGCCTTCTCTTCCGCTTGCTCCTCGTTTTCCGCTTCCACCTGCAAGGAATAAAACATATTGACTTGATATTTCATAGTTTTATTTCATTTATGAAGTCAATAATTTTATCCTGCTCCTCTTCCGGCATTGCCTCAAACTTCTTTTTACTCTCTTCTGTGAACTCATAATCGCTGTCTGTCTCGCTGTCGCTGTCCACTATCCACTTACAGATATTCAATATCTCGCCGGTGTCCGTCTCTATTTCAAACTCCTTACTGATCCGATAGTAGCTTGTATATTCGTTTATTATCTTCATTTTTTTGTTTTAATTATTCCGGCTTACGACTATCGCCGGCTTACTTAATCTATTAACTTACAAAACGCATTATCAAACTGATGTAGCGTGTAGCCGTGCGTCCGGGCCTTCGGCTTCATCAAACCGTATTGCTCCTGATCTGTGCCTTTCGCGAAGATGTGCGGCTTATACACCCGATCAATTTTAACCGTCAAGAAGTCATTATCGGCCGTGCCGACAACCTGTAAGAGCTTGCCGGAGGCCAGCGCCTCGTCTATGGCCGGCTTATCTAATGCCACCCAGCCGGCCGCCAGCATCGCCGCCGCGTTCGCCGCCTCCTTCTCGTTTCTTATGTCATGCTGTGATAGGTATATTTCCGTTTCCAGCATATCAATATACTCCGGCGCAATTCCACACCGCGCGACAATAAAATCACGGATGGCGCGATTGTAGCCGTATTCCTTCGGATACGCCGCCCGATACTCTTTATTTAGTGCCAACACTTCCAGCATCGCGGCCCGCCCGTAATCTCTTTTGATAGCCCACGCCTCCGCCGCTTGTTTTAATTTTTCGTTCATATAGATTTAATCGCTAATTTCCACGGGTTGCCCTCTATATCTTCCTGATATGCCGTGATATTGACATTATCAAGATCAAACCCTAATGACTCCAAGAGACCGCCGCAGGCCCGGATGTCCATATCTTCCGCGCCTGTTTTTTCTGCTAACTTGTCCCAATCTAATATAATTGTGTCCATAGCTTCATTTTCTATTTACTTTCTATTGAGTAGCCCGACCTTTATTTTTAGCTCCTCATTAGTGCCTACGCTTCCGCTAACTTGTTTTATGGCGCGCCGCGAGCATAGGCACTATCAAGAGCCAAACTCCTGATCTGTTTATCACCGCTCAACGCTCTTTTTACAACTGCCGAGCGCGTCAAACAGATAATCGCTTCCGCTTCCGTTGTGAGGTATTCGTCAGCCCTGCCGGGCCTCCGCTCCTCATCTATGAGCCGGCCAACGCCGGCGCATAGTCAAGAGCCGATTAATATTCGTCCGGCAACATAGCTGTGTAGCCCATTTCGCCGTTAGCGGCTACGAAAAACTTACGATCCGCGACTTTTACCATATAGAGGTGATCCTCGTGATCCTTCACCGCTTCCATAAACGCGCGTTCTATGGCTTCGCGTATTTCCGGCGTTTCAGCCATTAGGCCCGATGTCCATATTCCTATGAACTTATCGGCCGTGATTTTCGCCGGAATACTCCGGTCAATTTCTACCGGCGCGGATATTGTCGCCCCGCTTTCATTTACTAACATATACGGCGCGCCCTCAACATATCCTTTATAGTCCGGATGTATGTTTCGCCATTGATCAAGAGTTATTTTTATCATAGTATCGCGCGCAAGATGTGAGCCGTAATCGTGCCGATATAGAAGTTATCGGCCGGATACTGGCCGGACAATATCCAGAGAGCGAAGCCGGCCGCGTCTATTAACAAGATAGCGGCGGCCGTTCCGGATATTATTTTTAATATATTGCGCATAGTGTTATTGATTTTATTTCTGCCGGCTTTACGACTATGGCCGGCCCGGCTACGCCGGAGCGTCCGATCTTCATAACCGTGAGATCGGGAGAGCGGCGCGGCGTTGGTACGCCTGCGACTCTGAAGCTGTGAGAGATGCGAGCAGTGCCGTTGCTTTAGTGTATGCAGCCGCGCTGTCGTCATCATTATATCAACTTGACCCGTTGCGCTTCCGGATATACCGGCGGCATTTCGCCGTATGCGCTGGATAGTGTTAATATCTCCGAGCTTCAATTTCAAGTTTATCAAGTTGATATTATATTGTCAAGTGCCTAACTGTGGATAACTTTCGCTTTATGTATAAAATGCGAATACCTACAAACCCAAAACACCGCATAATATAAGGAGATCACGCGCGCCGGCCGGCCCGGCTACGCTGTGCGCTGTGTTTTGCTTGACTTGTTTATGATTTTATGGCGAAACCCCAGCCCGAAAAATCGGGACTCCATATATTTTATATATAGTCATAAGGGACCCCCACCCACGCCCGCGCGCGCACCCATACAAAAACCACCGCTTTTTTTCAAAAGGGTGGTCATGCGGTTTAGGGTGGTATGCTATTCTTTAAATCTATTTTTTATCATATCCCTTTGATCCAAAGGAACACTCCAAGCGCCCTTTATACAAACAGGATTTCCATCGGAGTTCTTTCCAACCCTGCCACCCAACATCTCACAATACTGCTCATCTGTAAGCGCTTCTTCAATGGACTTAATCTTCTTACCGGGACCATATGCGGGAAATGCTTTTTTGTGTTCATATCGAACATATCCCCTTATAAGTTCAGAGGCATTACAAGAAAACCGTTCGCAAAGCTGATCAACCATCTTCTGCTCACCATCACTCACCATAATCTGTAATTTGTTATTCTTACTATATTCTTTGTTTACCATTACTACCAGTATAGTATATCCAAGTTTTAAGTCAATAATGGTTATCCACAGGCCATTTCTTTTTCATTCCAAAACACTAAACCGCATAAAATATGGCTTATTTTAAGCGTCCTATGCATTATGACATAGCCCCTAATGATAAAAAATATTTTTCTCTTTTCTTAATTTAATCAATCTTCATTGTTAACCGAATAAAAAAAATAATACTTTTAGAGAAGTATTACCCTGTAGGTACGAATGTATAGGACGCTTTTTGCTTTGCTGGTATAATCAAAATATGAGCGCCGCAACCGAGTTAACAAATCAGATTATTGATTTCGTCTACCGGCAAGGCGGCTATGCGTGGCGCGCTTCCAGCGTGGGAGTGTTTGATTCAAAGAGAGCTATGTTCCGTGCCAGCGCGAAGAAGGGAGTGTCGGATGTTCTCGCGGTTTTTAAGGGACAGCTTATCGCTGTAGAAATCAAAATAGGCAAGGACCGGTTAAGTCCCGAGCAGGAAGGGTTTCTGATGAACGTGAGCGCCGCCGGAGGCAATACTTTTATCGCTTCCGACTTCGCCGGATTCGAGATATGGTGGGGCAAACAATACCCGTAGTCATGTGTCAAGTTATCCACAGCTTGCCTATTGCAGTTGTGTGTGGATATGGTATACTGACAGTAAGGTGTAGGAATGGATACTGACGTTCGGATTAGTGTACGAGCGTTGGTAGCGGAACGCTTTAACCATATGAATAAAGCGCTTCACATTTTCATTCCTCATCTGCAGAGACCACAGCTCGTAAGAGCGGCTGTGGTTTTTGTGTTATAATGAAAATATGCAGAATAAAAAAATACAATTAACCGAAGAAGAAAAAGCGGCCGGCGTAACGTTGCTGGAAGATTCAATGGATATTGTCGTTGAAGATGTTTCGGATAAAAAAATTGAGCAGATGGCGCGCGGGTTTATTATGGGAACGCAGGCCATCGGGCGTAGGAGAGAGATCAGGGAAGTGCTTGAGGAACGCGTGACGAAGAGAATCGGAAGAAAAGGAAAGTATCTCACAGATAAATTATTTGAATTGATTGACGGTATTTATACGGTTCAGAAAGAAAGCGGCAGGGAGATTCGGTATTACAAGGTTCCGCCGAATCTGACGGCGATCGTCTACGCTTTAGACCGTGTGCTGGGAAAGCCGAAGCAGTTCACAGAACATAGCGAGGAGAAACGTGGAATCATTTTGGTCGAACACGTTATAAGAAATCTTGCGGGTAATCCTTATAAAAAAACGAACCATGAAAACGGAATTGGAAAAGATAATATCGGGGGAGAAATTGGACGAGGAAACGGAGCTGCAGCCGGAGATGGCGCAGTTGTTGGAGAACGCCAGCCCGAAGGAGTTGGTGCGGTCGCTCTATAAGGACGACTACGGCAAGCCGTTTGAGTTGACCGAGGGGCAGGAGGAGATCTTCAACGCGATCTTTTACAAGCAGGGTCCGAACGGAGAACACAGGGTTCACGTTAAGACATTCACGCAGTATGGAAAGTCGGACACGGTTTCGATGGCGGTCTTGACGAGGGCGGCGACGTTCCCGGAGAAGTGGGCGATCGTAGCGCCTTCGCAGCCGAAGGCGAAGATCATCATGGGATACGTGATTAAGCACCTCTTCGAGAACGAGTACACGCTGAATCGGTTTAAACTTCAGGAAGGGGAATCAATGGATATGGTGAGAAGAGAACGATCGAAGAGTCGGTTGACCTTTGATATAGGGAACAATCAGATCGGCGAGATATTTATCTTGTCGGCGGAATCTCGTCTTAAACAGAGCGACGACGTCGGAAACGCCTTGATGGGTTTCGGCGCTCCGAACTTAGTTGAAGATGAAGCTGCGCTGATAAGCAATGAGTCAGACGCAAAGGCGATGCGTATGGTCGGCGGGTTTACGGCGATGGGTACGGATTTCGTGGTTAAGATCGGCAATCCGTTTCAGCGCAATCATTTCCTGCAGGCCCAGGAAGATCCCAACTATTATAAAATCAATGTTGATTTTGAGCGGGGGGTTAGGGAGAGTCGCCTGACGCAGAAGTTCATTGAAGAAATGAGGAAGAAGCCATACTTCCGGGTGCTCTATGAAAATAAGTTTCCGGAGGCGGACGACGTTGACATAAAGGGATGGACGCAGCTTTTGACCGAGGATGAGGTGGAGAGTTTTATCAATACCAATTCCGAGATCAAGCATGTCGGAGAAAAGCGGATTGGCAACGACGTGGCGAGGGGAGGATTAAACTTCACGGTATGGAATCTTCGGTCCATGAATTACATGGAGGTGCTGGCGAAGAGCCACCAAGATAACTTAACGGAGATTGCCGGACAGACGCTCTTTTTGATGAAGGAAAAAAACGTCGTTGCGGAGAACGTCTTTATCGATGATGTCGGCGTGGGCGGAGGCGCGGTAGATCCGCTTCACTACCAGCAGAAGAATGTGCGGGGAGTGAATGTGGGACGGCCGGCGCTCGAGCAGTCAAGATTCGTGAATACGAGAGCGGAGTCATACTGGCGGTTCAGGGAGTGGCTGAAGCGAGGAGGAAAACTTTGTTCTTGCCATAGAGATGAATGGGTGCAGCAGTTGTCGAAGATTAAATACAAGCCGGACTCAAAGGGACGCTTGCGCGTGATGTCAAAAGATGAGATGCGGATGCAGGGTATTGATTCTCCGGACGTGGCGGACGCGGGCATGCTGACTTTTGTCAGACAAGAACACGGTGATATGGAAGCAAGGAGAAAGAAGCGGGAAGCAAGGAGAAAAAAACACAGTTTTAATAGGGGCGTAAAAGTTTCAATGGGAGGATACTAATATGGGAGAAATTATTACAAAAGAAAATAATCAACCGGTGGCGCCGTTCGCGAAAAAAGAAAAGGTGTATGTTCCACCGGCGATTATGAATGAGATGAGCGTGCAGATCCCGTCGATCTATTATTGGGAAGATGTCGTTGATAAAAAATCTGTTTTAATGACGATGGCGTTTCAAATGTTCGGGCGGAGTTTCGGCATGAGTTATCCTATTGAGGATACGAACTTTGTAAAAATTGATATAATGAGAAAGAAGCTCTTCGCGGTTGTAAGGGAATCGCTTGACGTTCTCGTTCATCACGGCAGAAAAGTGCTGGACGCGGGCGGCAACATCGATCCGCGATTAGTCAACGACGAGGAAGCGATTAGATTTAAATACGATAAATACTGGAACAAAAAGGTCGCAGCGTTCAACCAGTTAGTGCGAGTCGCGCCGATCACAAAAAAGAAGGCGGTGGAACTCGGACTGCTGGATAAACCTAAATATGCCTGAAGAACTAAAATCAAATATTGAGGAAAATAAAGAGGTTTACGCTCCTACTGAAGAACAGAAGAAGCGACTTCAGTTTGTTTATGATGAACGCGCGGATATGATACAGAAGCGCAATCAGACCTATGTCCAGTTTAACGACCGGACTTTGAAGGAGTTTATTGATGATTCGGAGAAGCGGTTGAACGCCTACGTTTTAGATAAGGCCAGTCAAGGCAAAGAAGATTGGCAGGCGAATTTCGCGACGCGCGCTTACGCGAATAAAGCGAAAGCGCTTTTGGCCGCGACGGCAAGAGATATTCCGGAGATGCACTTCAAGGCCGTAAATGACGCCGATCAGTTTGATCACTTCGCCGCTGATATCGGAAAGAATCTTGTGCGCCATTCATACAACCAGGGCAACCCTCAAGAAGAATTATTTTTCCTCGCGTGGTCTAACGTGGGACACGGCACGGTATTGTCTTGCGAGGATATTCAGAAGAACGTGTATCAGAAGTCGCGTATCAAGAGTTTCGATCTTCTGACCGGCGATATCGAGGAAGAGTTGTTGGAGAAAGAATCATACGGCGAACCTTATTCTTATGAGGTGCCGTTGATGAATCTTTTGGTAAAGAATTTTTATACCAGAGACATTCAGGATCAGACGGCGATGATATTGGAAAGTTTTTACGCCGATCGAGAACGTTTTGATTCTATTTTTGGAAAATATCCGAACGCCGAGAAAGTGAAGAATCTCGCGGATATCAAGGCGAACGAGCACGACACTTATTTTCATAAATTATGGAGCGAGACCATTAAAGACGGGAAAGGATTTTTAGTTTCCCGATACATGAATAAATACAAGGGCCGGCGCGGAGTTTACCGAATTGTCGCAAACGGCATTGAATTGTATAACGGCCCCATGATTTGGACCGACATTACGCGCAAGAATTACGGCCGGCCAGCGTATCCGATTGCGAAGACAATATACGAGCCGTTCGCGAATACCGACTTCTTCTATGGGAACTCGCTGCCGAACTCGGCCATGGGCGAGGGAGATGTTTTAAATACTCTTTATAATACTTCTCTTGACAAGCAGTACCGGTCAATGGTGCCACCGCTTCTTATCGGAATGGTCAACAAGGACATGCTTGATCTTGAGGATGAGGTGGTTGCCGGAGATACGAAGATTTATGTTGACGACATCGCGCAGGTGAAGCAGATGGAGTTGCGCGGTATCACCGATTCGGATGTGAAGATGATTGACTTAATTTCGCGCGGTCTTGATTTAACTACGCTCGATCCTCAACAGCAGGGCGTGCCGCAGAAATACGTTACAGCCCGGGCCGCGGTTGCAGCCGATGAGCGCGCGCGCCAGCTCAAGGGAATCTTCTTCATGTTCATGGAAAGTTTGTGGCTGCAGAAAGTCCGGCTGCGCTTGCCGAACATTCTTTTGACCTACACTATGCCGAAACTCGTCGAGATTATCGGCGAGGAAGGCAAGACAAAACTGGTTGAAAGATATCGGATGTTTAATATTGATAAGACGGAACTTTCCGACGGCACAAGAGGAACGCTCGGGATTGAGTTCAGGTCTAAAGAACAAATGACGGACCGGAAAGCGTTGCGGCTTGATGTGGAAGCGGAAGAAGAACGGAATTATCTTGCCGGTAAGCCGTATGAGAAGGTCATATTGCCCTATGGGTATTTGGACCAACTAAGTTTTGATATTGAAATTATTTCGGAAACATTGTGGCAGTCATCGCAGGCGATCAATATGGCGATGACGATTGAGAAGATCGCTTTAATAGCGGAACGATTCCCTGAATACTTTGCGGAGAATAAAGAGCTGTTGTTCCGAGATTTGATTAAGAACTACAGCGATGATCCCGGAAGGTATAAGCTGCCGAAGCCGCTCGACTTCTCGCAAGAGAAAGGGTTAGAGCTGGCTGGTGCGGCAGCGGGGAAATCAAGAGGAAGTTCTGCCGGTGGGGGGGTTGTTTCCGACCTCACCGGGGCCGATCAGAATAATAAATTAAGCGAATTAGTGGGTCAATAAAACGAAGTATGAAAAGAATTATTATAGGTTTGCTTCTGCGGTTATTGGATCGCTCGGCAAAGATTGATTACAAGCAGATTGATAAAAAAGCGGTTGAGGATTGGGCATTCCGTAGTTTCGACGACAGGGGTTGGAGAAGCTACTTCGCCTATGAGGATATGAAGATTCTCAAAGAGTTGTCGTTTGGTAAGGATCGAGACACATACATGATTCTTATCGGCAGACGACTACAGCTTCTCTACCTTTTTGACGAGATGAAGAAATCGGTTGAAAACAAAAAGTCGGCCGAGGAGAAGCGAAAAGCGGAAGCGGAAAAAAACGAAGAAAAAACATGAAACACGGACGACACAAAATGAGTAAAAGTCAGGCGATTATTCACGAATCGGGCGCTGAAATGAAGCGCAATCCACCGAAAATTCTCGCGCATACGCGCGCGAAATTCGGGGCAAAACGAGCGGAAGAGCAACGCGTTGCGATATTGCTGTCGAAATCTCGCAAGCGAGGTGCTAAAATAAAGAGGAAAGGTCGAAAGTAAATTATTAACTAATTAACAAAAAGCGATATGTCAAACAAAACATTAAAAATTAAGAGAGTGTTCGCGTGGACTATCTTCAATAGTTTGAGGAATACTCCGCCGAAAGATTTCCCTACAACGGGTGAAATCAAAAGTACGATCAACGAAGTGCTGCCCGCGTTAAAAAGTCAGGTAACATACTATATCGAAGCGATGGAAAAAGCCGTGGGGTTAGCCGAGAAGGTTGCTTCAAAAGAAGTTACCGAAGAAGAATCGAAAGCGGCAGTGGATAAATTGAATGATGAGTGGAGAGTGTATAATAAAGAGCATGGCAGTGAATTAATTGAGATTTCTCTTGACGACGAGGGATTCAAGACCTTGAAGGCGCAGTTTGACAGGGAGAATTGGGGCAAAAAGTGGGTGGCGAATCTTGAGGAGTTCGGAGAATTACTGCAGGCGTTTGAAGCCGGAAAGTAAATTGAAAATTAAAGCTAACAAACGAAGAACAGCTTATAGGAAGCTGCGACCCGGAGGTGAGAACAATATTTTGGTTTTCACTTCGTTTTCCAAGATACTCACCGCCGGATCGCAGTTCCCTATAGTCGAAGCTGTTCGTTAGCATAAGATCGCATGAACCATAGCGATTTAAAATAAAGGTTTTAAAAATATGCCAGAACCAACAGCTAATAACAATCAGGGAAACGGTGGTGACGATGCCGCCGCGAAAGCAGCAGCCGATAAGGCCGCAGCCGACGCAGCCGCAGCAGCCGCCGCAGCCGGAAACGGCGGCGGAAATGGCGAAGAAAACGTTACCATGAAAAAGTCCGAAGTTGAGAAACTTCAAGCTGACTTGAAAAAGTCAAACGAGGATCGCGACAATTACAAGAAGGGATTGCTGCAGAAAAAAGCTGATGAGAGAAATCTCGGAGGCGAGGGGCAGGGCGGCGGAGGAGACAATACTATCGATGAGAAAAAAATCGGTGAGGTTGCCACAGCCGCTACGAATAAAGCTCTGCGCGCCGGCAGCGAGAAAACCGCGAAACGCGCTTTCTTGCAGGCGCATCCCGAATATGTCGATGACGCTCAATGGACCGCGTTGATGTCAAATCTTACCTTTAGGGGTACTGAACTGACACACGACGACGTTCTTGATCGCATGGACGCGGCGCTTCTTGAACATAAGCGATCTACCGGAAAACTTGAAGAACATCTTAAAGCAGAACACGAGCGCGGCGTGCGCGAAGGCAGGATTCAAGGAGAACTTGGATCAGGCCACGGCACCGGCGGCGCTGGTGACAGAAATGAGGGTGGAAAAGGCGCGGGCACCCTCTCTCCTAAGGGAGAAGAAATGGCCCGAGCCATGCACGTTGATCCGGAGAAGGTAAAGAAGGTCGATCCTACGAAAGACAACGTCATCAACGTAGTATAAGTAATAATTGGAAAGATATTGTTCTTATCGCATAAGCGATTGGAACGAAATTGCTTCCACCATAAATATATGTCTGTAAGAATATTCAGAGAAAATGGTCCGGTTCATATTGAGTGGCACCCGAAGGATGCTTCGGTTGCGTTCTCTTTCGATGAGCCGGTCGTCTTGGGCGCTGATGGGGTATTAATTCCCTACACTCCCGGGATAAATAAGCCCTTCTTGGGTCTTATTAAGAAAACGATTGCATCAACTGATTCTGATTACGCCAGTGAAACGAGAGTTCCTGTAGAGGTGGGTAATGAGAATACGGAGTATTTGATCACTGCCAGCACTACCGCCGCAGCCGCCACTGATGTTGGCGAGTTTGTGGATTATGTAGAGGCGACAGTGTCAGTCAATGTTGGTGTATCGACGGAAGACGACTTCTATGTTACGCAGGTTATCTCTACAGTTCTTGTTGTTGGGCGTTTTGTCCGCAGGACAGAAGCAAATAACTTGCAAACCGCGTTCACATAAACGTAGAGCAGTAAAAACGAAGTGAGAATAAACGAAGGCATACCGATGTCGAAAAGGTATGGATAGTAAAAGTAACTAAACGATTATTAACGTATGCCTATTCTCACCACACAATTCAACGACCTCGTGAAAAACGCGTTGGTCCAGTGGAGAGAGGAGTACGAATCGGTTGAAAAGGCCGCTCGGCAACTTTATGATATTTTGCCGAACGAAAATCTTACTTCCGAACATTCGCATATCGACAGTCCGGGTTTTGCCCGCAGGAAAAATGAGGGCGGATCCTACGTTGTCGGTTCTCCCCGTCAGGGATATACGTTGAACCTCACGAAATCTCGTGTTGGTTTGACGGAATCCGTGACTTGGGAAATGCGGAAGTACGACAAGTACCGCGAGATTGAGAAGAAAATGCGCGGACTTGGAGAGTCAACAGCTCAAAGAATTGAGCTTGACCTCACTCACCTCTTTACTTTCGGCTTGCAGGGAACAAGCTACACGAACATGGACGGCGAGACGGTTAATACCGTCACCGGCGATGGTCTGCAAATCTTCTCAGATTCCCACACGATTACCGGCAGCTCTACTACCGTAGACAACTACGGCGGAACAGCGGCTCTTAATCGCACCAATCTTGAAGCGGCTGAACGGCTCTTTAAGAACATGGTGAACATGAACGATGTCAAAGTCGTTCCGAAGCCGGATACAATCATCACTTCCGATGATCCGGCTGTTGTTAACGTAGTTAAGGAGTTTCTTAATTCAACGGAAGCTCCCGACACTGCGGAACGCGCAACAAACGTCTACAAGGCAAAGTACAAGCATATAGAGCTTCCTTTCCTTGCGACTTCAAATGTCGGCGCGCCGAGCTCAACCGGTCGATACTACTGGGTACTTGCTGATTTGAAGCACAAGGACGCAATCCTTGAGTTTTCGGAAATGCCTACCTTTACCGCTCCTAACGCGGGCGGCAACGGAGAGGACTTCGATACTGATGACTGGAAGTTCAAGTCATCCGCTTCATACGCTTACGGTATTCTTGACTACAAATGGTTAGTCGGGCAAGCCGCAACAAGTGTCTAAACGAAGTGAATTAACGAAGCAAAAGGTCACTTAAAAACTATTTACAAAGCATAGATTTCACCCTGTATCTTGTGTGACTACAACGAATCCCGGTGACTTCTCTGCTTTAATTCACTTCTATGCCTACATACAATTCAGGTCGAGCGGCAGATATTGGAGGTCTCAATATACGTCAACGTCGCGCAAGCGATTTGAACGGTATTAGATTCGCCGACAATAGAACGGCCGCTCCGACTTCAGCAAATGACATGGTCTTGTACCGTGTCTCAAACTCCTTGCGGTTTTGGGACGGAACTACGGAGTATAATCTCCTTACTTCTGTTTCCGGTTCCGTGGGAGATCTAAACGGAGTATACGAAAACGGTAGTTCGGTAACGGTTGATGAAGGTCCGATTATTCTGACCGACGCAACGACCGGCGCATTAGATACGCTTCGTATTACTACATCTGGCGCAAAATCCGGCGATGCTCTTGAGTTTCTTATGACCGGAGCTTCAACCGGACGGGCAATCCATATAGATATGGATGCCGCGATAACCGCTAACGCCCTCTTCATTGATAATGGAGCTGGCGCGCGCACCGGTTCCGATATTCTCGTCACAGACGACTCTACCGGAACTCATAGCGTTATCGACATAAATAGCTCGGGGTCTGGCGCGTCAACCGGCCTTGACTGGACTGATTCTTACACCGGGTCAGATGCCGCATTCGGCGTGAAGCTCACGCTTGATGCTGATGACGGTATTGACGCCACCGCCCTGCAGATTGTTCGCGGAGCGGGACTAAGAACTTCTCCAGCGATTGATATTAATGATGGGTCAACCGGTTCTGCTGATCTCATTGATGTTGATTTGACGGGAGTGTTTACCGGCGACGTCTTTGATTTCGCGAGTACAGCGGCAGCGACTGGAAATGTGTTCTTTATCAATCTCGATAATGCTGTCGCAATGACCGCCCTTCATATTGAAGGTTCGGGGGCTCGCACTCAGCCGATGGTTGAGATTGCTTCTGACGCAACGGGCGCGGTGAGTTTGGTTGACGTAACGCTTACCGGCGCGATTTCAGGTCATGTTTTAGAGATCTCTATGGACACTACGTCTACCGGAGATGTCTTGAATGTGGATATGAATGCCGCAGTTGGGGGAAGATTTCTCTTCCTTGATGCCGGCGGCGGAGCAAGAACCGCGAATCTTGTTACTGTCACTTATGATTCAACCGGAAATCTTGATCTCTGCGAGATCAACGATACTAATACCGGTTCGGGTCATTTGTTTGACATTAATGTGACTGGCGCGGGTTCCGGCAATGTTGTTGACATTGTTTATGGAGCCGCGTTGGACACCGGCGATGCACTAAGTATTGATCTTGGCGCAACCGCAACTGGCGCACAGGCGATCGTTCTTACTTCAGGCGTGATGACGCGAACGACGAATCTTGTTGAAATTGCCGAAAACGGCGCGGCCTCCGGAAATACCATCGATGTCGGTATCGGAGCCGTAACCTACACGGGAAACGTGCTTGATATCAATCTCGGTGCGACCGCAACTGGCGGACAGGCGATTGTTATCGCTTCTGGAGCGATGGCTCGTTCCGTGGCGTTGGTTGAAATCGGCGATGCCGGAACTTCTTCCGGTCCGTTGATTGATATCAATCTTACTGGCGCGGTCACGGGCGGAGTCATTGATATTGACACAACCGCTGCTACAACCGGCGATGTGATTAATGTCGGATTGGGCGCGGCCGATACGGGGAATGTCATTAATATCGACATGAACCTTGGACTTGCCGCGACCGCGATTCGCCTTGATGCCGGAAACGGCTTGAGGACGCAACCGTTGATGGAAACAGTATTTGACGGTACCGGCGATACTATCGGCGGAACGTTGTGGGATATTAATGTAACGAACACTGGCGCGACAGCAAGCCCTCTATTCGACATTGATGTCACTGCGGTCTATACAGGTAATATCTTCGATGTAGTATTCGGAAACGCGTCGGCTTCTACGGGCCACGCATTACATGTTGATATGGGAACGAACCTTGCCGGTAACGCGGTCTTGATTGACGCGGCCGGAGTAAGGACTTCTCCTCTCATCTACATTGCGAATACCGGAACTGATGGCGGAACCGATGATCACGTTATCTTTATCAATCAGACGGGCCTATTAAACTCGAACTTGGTTCAACTCACATTCGGAACAGCGGCCTCTGATGGCGAAGCTATCGCGATCTCAATGGGGACGAACCTTGCGGGTTCGGCTCTGACGGTTAACGGCACTGGCGTGCGAACGGATGATCTCATCAAGATTGATGACGACTCCACTGGCAACAGTCATATCTTCGATATCAACCTGACCGGTATTTATACCGGGAATGTTCTTGATATCGCATTTGCGACAGCCGCGGCCACCGGTGAAGCAGTTATGATTGCTATGGGAACGAACGTAGCGGGTAGGGCGATCGCTGTAACCTCGGCGGGTACGGGTGTCTCCGGCGAAGGAAACGTTCTTGATATTACACACAGCGGCATTCTTGTCGCGGGTGCTGATATTGTGAACATCACTTCTTCGGCAGCGATATCCTCGACGTCAAACGCTCTGGCTATCGAGCCGGCTGCGGGTGACGCTGGTTCGTACGCGCTGTATATCAACGCAGGAGGTTCTTGCGAAGGTCTTTACGTAGATGCCGGTACGGTTACGTTAGATGAAAGTTTGTCAGTCGGAACGACTTTAGCAGTCACCGGCGCGGCAACACTTTCGTCTACCCTCTCTTACCGCAATCTTACGGAAGTTGTTACAGCTGCGAATGTACTTACTGCCGCAGAATCAGGAAGTGTATTCTTCCTCAATTCCGCAGCAGAGTTCGCAACCACTCTTCCGGCTCCGGCCGCTGGGTTGCACTTCACATTCGTAATAACAGCGGCTCCGTCAGGCGCTAACTATACTGTTGTGACTGAAACCGCTACGAACATCATTTACGGATCAGCTGAAGTGAACGGCGCTTCGGTTCCTGCGGTGGCTGAAGATTCGATTAACTTCGTATCTGCGGCTGCGGCAATCGGGGACTGGGTTTCTGTCTGGTGTGACGGAACGAACTGGTATGTGAAAGGAATGGGAGTAGCTGCCGGTTCTATCACGTTCACAGCCGTCTAAAGTCGATAATTAACAATTAATTATTGAACTTTCACTCTCTCCCTCTGTGTCACACTCACATCAGGGAGAGAGGAATGAAAGTTTAAACAAAAAATATGTCTAACAGAAATACAAACTTACCACTCAATTTCACTTTTCAGTTTAATGTAACGGCTTCCGGCACGCCCGAGCAGTTGACGGCAAAACTGCGAGCGGCGACGATAGCGTTCAATGAAAATACGCCGGCTGCGGACACGATAACCGATTCGGCAAACGGATTCCTTGTTGCCGGTTTTCAAGCAGGCGACCAGTTAACCGTAAGCGGTTCGGCCTCAAATGATGGAACATATGTAATCGGAGCCGTTGCCGCCGGAACAATTACGCTTCTGGCGAGGAACGATCTTACTACGGAAGCGGCGGGAGCGACCGTGAAGCTGGTTGCGCCGAAATCAGTGCCGGATGGAGTTAGCGTGAATATCAAAGCAAAGAACGCGAATACCGGAAATATTACAGTCGGCTATAGTTCGGCGACGGCTTTAAACACCGGCACCGGATGGATGAGCTTGGATAATAATGAATCCATCGGTATTCAGGTTCAAAGTACTGACGTTATCTGGCTTGACGCTACGGTAACAGACGAGGGCGTCGAGGTATGGTTCGAGAAAAACTTACAAGCATAGTATACTGAAGGTATGACGCTGTCTTTCTTCAAGAACAATAAGCCGGACAATCGAATGGTCGAATACGATCAAGCGATTGTTCGGCTTGGTTTGGAGAAGGCGAAGATTGAAAGCGATGTTGAGGCAAAGAAACGAGATCTTAAAAATCTGAATGTCTCCTGTGATCTTGTTCGGGCCGGATTTGTTTGTGAGTTTGAAAAACTCACTGATGAAAAGAAAAAAGAAGTTCAGGAAAAGTCGGCAGTCCTCTCGAATTTCGACGCTAAAATTGTTGAAAACAAAAAACTTGTTGATTCGCTTCTTGCAGAGCAAAAGGCGATTAAGGATGTAATCGCCGGCGAAGAGGAAAAAATTATTACTCTCTCCTCTTCGTTGTCGGAGGCGGAAGACAGAAAAAGGGCGGTTATGCTTGAAATAGAAAAATTAAGCGAGGATAGGAGTTTGAAGTTTAAACAGACAGCAGATGCTGAAAAACAATTTTCACAGGCGAGAGGTGAGTTGAATAAAATAAATACAGAGTTGCGCGTCGCGGGAAAGAATAAAATTAACATCGAATCCTCGGCTGAAAAAGCGCGCAAAGAACTTGAGGAACTTAACGAGATAATCTCTATTTTGCAAACAACAAACAAACAAGGCCTTGATTTAGTGTCTTCATTTGAAGGCGAGAGAAAACGGCTTCAGGAAAAAGAAGAATTGCTTCGGCGTAAAGAAGACGATCTTTTGGTTTACGAAAATCGCATTAAAAAATTTGCCGAAAAAGTCGATTATAATTTAAAAATGATTTTTAAATAAAATTTATGGGACGTTTTGAGAATTTTACCCCAGTAATACAACTTGATGAAATTACAAGCGCGGAAGAAACAATGCTTTCCGAATTGGTTTCACTTTCTAATTCATCAAGCGGGCAGTTTATCCGTAAAGAAGCCGGCTCTTTAGTTAATGCGACTTTAGCGGAAACTATCGCTCTCGCCGGTCTTTCGGATGTTGCTATTTCAAATCCTCTTAACAATGAGGTCGTTGCTTATAACGGCACTTCTTGGGTAAATCGAACAGCTTCGGATGTATTAGGTTCTACAGGAACGGTTACTTCCGTGTCGGTAGTAACCTCAAATGGAGTTTCAGGAACTGTAGCAACTTCAACATTAACGCCAGCAATTACTTTGACTCTGGGAGATATCACTCCCTCATCAATAGCTTTAGGGACTGGGAGTATAACAATGACGGGTTCTATCGCGGCAACCGGGGCAAGAGTCACGAAGGGATGGTTTACGGATATTGAAACAACAAACGCATTGGTCGGAAACGTTACAGGTTCTGCCGCTACTGTGACAGGAGCCGCACAAGCGGCTATCACTTCCCTAGGGACGCTTACAACACTTACCGTTGATGACATTACCATTAACGGTAATACCATCTCTTCGGCTGGAGCATCAACACTTGCAATCAATCCTACTGCAGGGCAAGCAATTACATTTGATGGAACAGTAACACTTGATGCCGGTGTTATTGCTGGTGCCACTTCAATTACTTCAACTACATTTGTTGGTGCACTAACTGGAACAGCGAGCGGAAATCTTGTATCAGGTGGTGCTCTCGGCACACCAAGTTCAGGAACACTCACGAATTGCACCGGATTACCAGTTGCAGGGCTGGTTGCTCTAACTGCAAGTGAAATAGTTATTACTACCGCTGGCGGCGTTTTGGTCTCCGCGGCCGTGGCTACCTATCCTTCTCTTACTGAACTTACCTATGTCAAGGGAGTTACATCAGCGATTCAAACTCAGTTAGGGACTAAAGTCACCTCCGGTGGAGCATTAGGGACTCCGTCATCCGGTACAGGGACAAATGTCACAGGAATACCTGCCGCAAATATCCTTGCAGGAAGTTTTGGAGCTGGCGCGTATGTAATAAGTACTTCACTTCAGGCCGCGACAATAGAACTTGGACATGCTACCGATACGACACTTTCCCGCGTGTCTGCCGGAGTAGTGGCTATTGAGGGAGTGAATATCCTTACTACCGCCGGTGGAACGCTTACAGGAAATATCACATTAGGAGAAGGAGCTGACCCAGCAACAATAGGAATTGTCATGGATAATTCAATGTCCGCAGATGAACGATATTCGGGAATCACGGTGCCGGGGACCGCTGGCGCCACTATCGCTTTTGGCGACCTCTGCTATATTGATGTGACGGCAACAGAATGGTTATTGGCCGATGCTTCTGCGGCTTCAACTGCGGGGGATGTAGTTCTTGGTATCTGTATAGACGCAAGCACAGACGGAGCAGCTACATCCATGTTATTAGTAGGAACTGTGCGTTCTGCTGCTTTTCCTGCCTCTGTTGCTCTTGGTGCTCCTGTATATGTCTCTGAAATAGCTGGGGATGTAACTGCTACTGCTCCAGTTACAACAGATAGTGTCATGCGAAGGGTTGGGTGGGCAGTGACAGCAGAACCCAATACAATTTATTTTAATCCGAGTAATGATTACATAACTCACATATAGAACTATGAAAATAATTAAAGCAAAAGTATTAATCACTCATGACAACAATGCAACACAGTATTTTTATCCACAGATTTGGCTAGACAATAAAGAGAAAATACCTTCTATTCTTTATCCTCAAGATAGAACAGACGAAGTTGCTGATAGCAACAAACTCTACCAAATTGTATATTCTATTGTTCCCGATGATTTATATGCCGAGCTATTGAAGCTCCCAGAGTTTTCTGTGCCTTCACAAGCAGAGGTACAATCGTACACTGACAAACACGCACCGAAACGAGAGACGATGCAGGACGAGGGGAAGGTTCTTTCCATTCTTGCTAAGGTTGGTCGTGGAGTTATCCTTAACCAACAGGAAAAAGATGCTCTTAATCCAGCTCATCCAGAAAAAGGTCTAGGGATGAGTAAAGATTTCGTAGAAACTTGTAACGACTATGGCGTTATTTTTGAGAAATAAACCAAAAGTATTGGTGGCGATTCTTCACCAGGGCTGGATTCGTCCAGAGCTTTCTTCTATGGTGGAAATAATAAAAGCTGATAACCGATCTAAAGTTTTGGTGCTTTATTCTAATCAAAAACCATCAGAGAACAATCGTAATATGACCTCTAAAATGGCTTTGGAGCAGGGCTTTGATTATTTTATTACCATAGACCACGACATTGTCCCATTAAAAAATCCTATTGATTTAGTGATGCTGAAATTGGATGTCATTGGTTTTGCTTGCCCGCAATGGAACGCAATAGATAAATTCCCGATTTATTTTGTAGGTATGGACAGAGTGCCAGATGGCTACAAGGAACATAAAAATAAAAATGGACTTCAAGAAGTGGATGCCGTTGGTAGCGGCTGCTTGGTGCTTTCCAGAAAAGTATTGGAAGCCGTTAAAGCCCCTTTTGTCAGAAAATGGAATGAAGACGGAATGGCTATTACTGGATTAGATTTTTATTTCTGCGAAAAAGCTAAGGAGTTGGGATTTAAAATTTATTGTCATTATGATTACGTCGCTGACCATTTTAAAGAATTGTCGCTTCTTTCGGTATTAAATTTCAAAAACAATGGCTAATAATTTTTTAGGAGCTTCGCACGGAGCAGATAAATTGTATCAATTTAGTGGGTTCACCACAACGATAAATGCCAGTATTGTTAAGACCGACCCTGCTGGTATTGTTTGGGATGGAACTGATATTTATTGGGGTGATGTTGCTGGGAAATGCAGCAGGGGTACTGGGTTCGGTGGTACGGTGCAATCAAGTTTCACGATAACTGGTGCTCCCACAGTCTACGGACTGGATTTCATAGGAACAAACTTAATACACGTTGAATCAAACACAAAGGTTTATCAACATACTGGTTTCTCTTCAACCATAGATAGCAGTTTTGCAATTGTTGGCGCGGATTTTAGAGGCGTTGCCTACGATGGAACTAATGTACTTACCGTAGACGTAACTAAAGTCAGGAAACATAGTGGATTTACTACCACTATTTTGGATAGTTTTACCAGTGCTGGTGCTGGATTTGATTGTACTTGGGATGGCACGAATGTTTACGTACAAGAAATAGCAACGGTTAGACAATATAGACAATATAGCGGATTTTCTTCCACTGTAAATTCTAGTTTTAATTATCCAGTAGACACTCCCTCTATTGGTATAGATTGGGAGGGATTCCCAGTTCCAGTTGTTGGTCCTGCTAACTTAAAAACATGGAACACTCTTGCGAAAGCATCTGTAAAAACAGTTAATGGATTAGCTATCGCCAGTGTTAAGACATTTAATGGATTAGCATGATATAATTAAGAAAAGGGTCGCGTAGTCGAACGATCCATAAATAACAACCATTAAATAAAAAAATATGTCAGCTGGAACACCAAATTGGCAAAAATTGTTTGAGATGGGCAAGCTTCCGAAGTCAGCTCGCGGCAAGGTTCCGATTCTTGCTCAACTTGATTCGGCGGAAGCCGTAATCGAAGAGATTAAGAAAGGATGCTGTGATGATTGTAGAGCGAAGTTCTTTCCGGGAGAGAAAGCGGCAAAAGAAGCGGAAGTGGCGACTGTTAAATGCGAAGTAGAAGGTTGCGACTTTGTGGCGCAAGGAAAAAGTGAGGCGGTCGCAAAAAATAATCTGCGGTTGCATTCAAAGACGCATATAGCGAAAGAATAAAAACGAAGCATTATTATGCCTAAAAATCTTATAAAAGCAAACATTTCAAAGCTGACGCTCAACGCGCCCCAGCTTGTGTTAGATTCCGACGCTGCCGCCGGCGCGACTTCGATTACTTTAAAAAGTATTTTAGGAGTCGCGATAAATAATATTCTTCTATTCAGGGATATCGGAAACGAGCATGCGGAGATTGTGGCAACGCATGCCTCTACGGCCCCATCGGGAAACACGGTTACCCTTGTTTCTGCTGGCCTTGTTGAGGCGCATCCGGCCGGAACGATTGTATATGTTATCCCGTGGAATCAGGTTAGGTTTTATAGCGCGGCTACCGAGATCGACGCTAATGCGGTCGCCGGTGTCGGATTAACTGCTCTTGCGGCTGCGCAGAATATTGATCCGACTGAAGTGGACAATGTTTATGTTGATACAACGGTATCAAGCGGGTTTCTTTATCATCGGTTCAGCGACAGCATAAATTCTGTCAACGATGTTTATAGTGACCCTGTCCCTTACGGCGCTTTTCAGATACAGTTTGCCGAAGATGAGGTCGGCTATATCTTAGAGTTTGTTAGACGCAAGCTCGGGCATGAGTGGGATGATCGGTTCTCTAAACAAGCCGCGATGGACGAAGTTAATGCCTGCCTTCGTTATATGCAGGGCAAGCTTAAACGATTCAGCCGGTATCTTATAGCGGATCATGTCTTGGGCCAGACAGCGCGAGGCGTTTTTGATTTTGCTATGCCGACGACTGTTTATGACAACGAGACGAACAAGTCGGTTCTGCAGGTAAGAATCGGGACCGCTTTGGTTCCCTTGATTCCTAAAGACGAGAAAGAGTTCGATCAGTTGATGGCTGACGTGGCGCATACGCAAATTACAACTCTTGCGGTTGTGGGCGGAACAACACTTGAAATTGATAACTCTTATGATTTTGATGATGACGGTTCCGTGAATGTCTATACTTCAAATGCCGTTGATGCCATTACTTATACCGGAGTTACGCGTTCAGCGACGGCCGGAGTATTAACCGGCGTGCCGGCTTCGGGCGCGGGCGCCATTGGGGTAGCTCATGCGGTTGATCAGAATGTGTGGCAGGGAGAAGTTGAGGGACAACCGAGATACTTTAACGTCAGGCAAGGACGAATGAGAATCTGGCCGCTTTGCGACAGCACATGGGACAACAAGAACGTTTTTATGGATTTTAGTTCCGAGGTTACAAAAGTTGACAGTGAAAGCGATACGATAGACGCGCCTCGTTACGACGCCGTAAAGCATTGGCTTTTGTGGCAGGGCAAAGCGTATTGGCGTAACAATGGGACTTTGGATGTGAAAGATAGCGACTTCGTGTTGTTTCAAGATATTCTGAAAGCTGCTATCCGAACGGAAGTATCCGGTCAGAAATTCAAGATGCAGCCGAAGGTCAACACGATTTCCTACAGGAGCCGTCCGAGGGGGAAATTTGAAAATACTTGAGTATGAAACATTCTAAGAAAACTAAAAAAATATTAAGTGAAATTGCTAAAAAAAGAGTTGGTATTTTAAACTCATTTTTTGGTAAAACTCATTCAGAAGAGAGTAGAATAAAGATTAGTAATGCTCATAAAGGAAAAAAGCGTAAAGCTTTTTCAGAAGAAACTAAAAGAAAAATGCGTGAATTTTGGAAGGGACATAAACATTCAGAAGAAACGAAAAATAAAATTGGTGAAAAAAGTCGGGGAAGAGTGTGGTCTGAAGAAAGTAAGGATAAAATACGTATTATCCGTAGAGGAGAGGGGAATGGAAATTGGAAAGGAGGAATTACTCCATTAGTAGAAATAATAAGGACTTGTTTTAAAAATCGTCAATGGCGTTCTGATGTATTTACAAAAGATAACTTCACTTGTGTTTTGTGTGGTAAACGAGGTGGTGATATTGAAGCTGATCACTATCCTAAAATGTTTTCTACTATATTTCATGAAAATAAAATTAAATCATTAGAAGAAGCGTTAGCTTGCGAAGAATTTTGGAATATTAACAACGGCAGAACACTTTGTAAAAGTTGTCATAATAAAAATAAAAAACCATGGCACGATTAACAGAAACTGTCCGCTGGAGAGATGTAAGCGGCGGAAACATTCAAAAAGTAAGTTCTGACATAACTATACCTAATAGTGTTCCTTTTAGTATGAATCTTGAATTTGATCGTGTGCTTGGCGAAGCCGTATCTCGTCAGGGAACAAATATTATTGGATCACAGATGTCCGCTGGAAATAATTGTTTAGGTCTTTTTAATCATCTTGATAGTACGGTGGCCAATAGTGTGCTTCTTGCCGGATTTAACGGTTCCATTTTTGATGCCGGCACCGGTTCTGAAATGCTGGGTGGATTAAACTCATCGGCTCAAATGGAGTTTGCCACTTTTTTAAACACAACGTTAATGTTGAACGGTGTTCAAGCGCGTTCTTATACCAATGCTGGCGGCTGGGTTTCAACAGGCGGAGTATTGAATGTTGCCGGAGTGCCGTCTGGAGGCAAATTTCCAATAGAATTTAAGGACAGATTTTACTGCGCCGTTACGGACAGGCTTTATTACACCAATACTCCTACTTCCGGATCGGTCTCGTGGTCGGCTTCCGGCTCGGGTTCGCTTCAAGTAGAACAAGAGGACGGCGGCGGCACACTTCAGGCCTTAAATAAAGTGCCGGGCTATCTTCTCATATACAAACAGCGTTCTCTTAAACGCTGGAACTTTGATTCTTCTTTTCCAGAAGATCTCATCAACATCGGCACGCAAAGCCATAAGTCGGTTGTGCGCGCGCGAGGCAAAAATTATTTCTTTTACGGACCGAACGGATTTTACGAAACGCAGGGCGGATATCCGAAATTAATTTCTCGTCCTATACAGCGCATCATAGACGCTATTGCCAGTTCATTTTACGCGAGCGTGAACGGCTGGTCGGACAACGACAATATCTACTGGTCTGTCGGAGATGTCACGATTAACTGGGACCGGGGATTTACCGAGACATATAATAATGTCGTGCTTCGCTTTACCATTGATACTCAACAGTGGGCGCCGCTTCAGTACGCGCACGAGTTTCGCGCGATACATCAGTATATAAGCGGCAATGATGTTTTCATTGTCGGGGGCGATACGAATGGACAAGTGCTGCAGATCAATACCGGAAACAGCGATTACAACGGCACAGCCATCACCTATATTCTGCAAAGTCCGGAGTTTGATTTTAATAATAGAGAAAAAAGAAAAACCATATCGGAGAAAGTGTATGTTCATTCCGACATCACTTCCGGCGCCACGCTTCAGAGCCGGCTGGATTACGGCAACTGGCAAAGTATCGGTAATCTTAAAGACATTGTTTCGGAAGTGTTTATCAAAGCGATGACCGCCAAAGTTTTTGAGTTTCGTATCGTTGATTCAACCACCGGAGAACAGGTCAAACTTCGGGGTATGGATTTTCCAACGGTAGACGTTTTAGAAAATTAATATGATATTCAATAACTCACAATCTCAATATTCAGTATTAGATCTCGGGTTCGATAAAACTCTGACCAAGATTCTGATTAGCCAGCAGGGAATTTTAGATGTTTCTCCTGAACTTGTCAATGTTTTTACCGGTGGCACATCTCCAAAAACTCTTATTGCTGGTGAGTTAATTTCTTCTTTAGAACAGCAAACTGGAGTAGTTTTCTCAGGAAAGACGGGTTTTAGTAATGCGGAAACCGGCTACCGTCTTGGTATAGACAACTCTGATAGCTTGATAAAATTTTACATTGGCACTTCCTCTGATTACTTTAATTTTGACGGCACTAATATTGTCATATCCGGCGGGATTTCGGCCGGCTCAATAGACATCGGCGGCTCGGATGCCACTTCTTTTCATGTGGATGAAGACGGCAATATGTGGTGGGGCAGTGCAGGTAGTTACGCCGCGGCTACAAATAAGATTTCTTCAACCGGTTCAATCGATTTTACTGCGGGTACTTTCAGTGGAACTCTATCCGCGGCCGCAGGGACACTGGGAACGATTACAGCGGGAACTTTAACCGGCATATCCATTACCGGAACAACAATACAATCTGCTTCAAGTGGCGCCCGGTTTGTCGTGACCAATGCAACGCAGCGTTTAGAAGGGTTCAACGTCAATGGAGACGTAAATATAACAATGAATTGGTCTTCCACTACAGCCGCTGTTCTTTTATTAACGCCGATATACGACGCGCGAAGAGCGTTAGAAATTATTTTACCGTCGTCTTTCGCCGGCGCTGGCACGGAGGCAGATGCAAAAGGAATTACCATTGCGAATGCCGCTGATTCTATTTCTATTGATATAACCGATGGCGGATTAGTGGGACTTCAAATTGCCGCTTGTGATACTTCAGCTATTATTATCAGCAACGCGCCGACCAACGCGGCGGCTTTAGATTTCACTTTTTCTAGTTCTGACTATCCTGTGATAGACATGGAACAAGCGGGAGCCTCGGCCGATAGTTATGGAATACGGATAGTGCAGGGAGCTGATGGTTTAAAAGAAGGACTTTTTATTGACGGTAATGCAAATTCCAATTTGGCGGAATGTATATATTTGGACCGGGACGGAAACTCTGCAAGTGATGTTCATGCTATGATTATTGAAAGCAACAATTCAGGAGCTGGAAATGGCGTAGGTATCAATCTTTCCAGTCCGCCTTTTGCTTTTACATTTGCTATCAATGCCACCGACCCAACGGGAGGGGGCGGTGCGGCTACCGGAAGGATTCCCGTGATGATAGGTGGTGCTACAAGATACTTGGCGTACTATTAATGATAATATACACATATGGCACTTCAATACTATAAAATTAAAGCCACCGGCGAAATGTACTCCCTTGATAAAGGTACAGGAAGAGCAGTTCTAGTTACCACTATACCGGCCGGAAGCGCTGTTATTACATGGGTCGGAAAGGATCTTCCATCGGAATTACAGGTTGCGCTTTCTCGACCAGTTCCTGTTGTTACACCGGGTGAAACTCGTCAAGTGACGCTTCCGAATGGACAAATTGTCACCATAAACGATAGAGGAGATATTGTCAGCGGGCCTCCTGCCGTTCCTGTACCTACCGTAGGCGGGAATATAACTGCTCCGGTGACCGGTAAAAAGTTTCAGGAAACCAACGAATATAAATCTCTTCCACCGGAGAGTAAGGACTTTGTTGACATCGCCTACAACCTTATTGAAGTCGGCGGCGAAGCCGAAGCAAAGTTCTTCGCAAACGCAGTCGCGCAGGCCCAAGCCATCGCGGACCCATACTATAAGACACAGCTTTCCCTCGCTGGCGCTGAAGTATTGGGGGCGATCGCGGAGAAGAATAATGACTTTGAAACAAGAAAAGAAGTTATTGAACGAGTGCGAGATGAATTGATGCAGGATGTCTCAAGCAATAAAGAGTTTCTCACCCTTGAACAGCAAGCGGACATATCTCGAAACATCAGACAATACGACGAGGACTTATTGACTATCGCTGACGAGGCAGCCGAGAAAGGTTTGACATTCGCCACCGGAGCCCGTTCCCGAGCGTTGGCCGAAAGCCGCAGGGGAGAGCAGTTTCAAGACGTTATCCAGTCGGGTCAACGCAGGTTTAATTTCCAAATAAAAGAGCTTGAATTGAAAGCGGCACGAGGAGACACGTCCGCTCAAAAAGAATTGGAAGCCCTTACGGGACAAAAAGGATTCGCCTTGCAGCAAATAGGTCGAGCTGCCGAAGAAGTGCTTGGTTCGGCTAACGTGCCCGCTATTCCCGGATTCACTCCCACTGGCAGCGCGTTAGGCAAGATAGAAGAAGAAAAGCGCCGAACAACTATTTCTGATGTCAGCGGATTCTTGAACTTACAAAAAGGATTTATATAATATGCCACAAATAACCATACAAAGAGGAGACACTTTGTCAGCTTTAGCCGCTAAACACGGCACGTCTGTCGCCGAGCTTGTCAACGCGAATAAAGGAAACGCGGCGGTCAAAAGCGCTGATCTTATTATTGCCGGAGGATCTCTGAACATTCCGGAGAAGGTTGCGGCGCCGGCCGCCGGTCCTTCAGCAGAAGGAGGATCGGGTTCGTTGTCCGTCGCGCCGGTTCAAGATCAAGGGGCAAAGGCCGTGGGCGATCTTGGCAATCTACGGACAGCTCTTCGATCGGCTTTAAACGAGGCGGCTCGAAAGAGAGTAGAAAATCAATTCAGGCAAGTAGCGCCTTTGTCGGAAGGAGTACCGGGGACTATAGGAGCCGTTGTTGATATGATTCGTTCCGGAGTTAAGACACCGGTGGAGACGACATTCAGCGATATAATGACAACATTCAAAGACGCGAGTGAGGCGAAACAAAAAGAATTAGACCGGATCAATCAACTTCGTCTTGAGTTTGGCTCGGCCGTTCCTTCAAGCGTTACTGACTTGAAAACCGCGCTTGATTTAGTGGCGCCGCTTGTCGACAAAGAACGCAAACTCAAACTCGAAAAGATGGCGCAGGATCAGGCGGCCGACAATGATATTGAATCGTGGGCGGAAAGTTTTGCAAAAGGCGAGGTTGCTATCGGCAATGTTCCTTCGGGTATTCGCACACAGGTAAAAGTAAGAGCCGACGCTATCAAAACAAAGCTTGAAACAGAGGCGAAACAAGAATACAAAGATCGCATTGCTTTCAGATTGGAAAAGAAAACATCGGACTTTGAAACCGAACGTTCTCTTGTTCTGCAGGACGACAATCTGACGGTTGTCGAGCAGAGAGAAATTATTGACTATATTGACACGCTCGAGCAGTCGGCAAAAGCGACTAAGAAAAGTTCGGGTAAAGGATTTTTTAACTTCTTGAATCCTCCGGCCGATCCTTCTCCATCGCCATCACCTACTTCAGCTCCTCAAGGCGGCGGATCATTTACGCCGTCACTTCAGCCATTTAAAGAAGCGTTTGTCGATCCTTTCGTTAAATTTCAGCAAGGAAAATAATCTATGCCTTTTTATCAAGCCACAAAAAATCAGAGAAGCGGAACCGGAGGCGGTTTTATCGGCGCGCTCAACCGGAAGGAATCGGACCAGCCGAAAGGTTTTTATTCCGCTATCAATAGTTCACGCAAGAGCAGTACCGATCTTGAATCCGTAGATGGCTTGCTTAAATTAGCGCAACAGAAGGGTTTATTGGGAGATGCGGAGGATATTGCCGAACAGGATAAACTCTCGTTTCTACAGCGTTTATCTTCGGGTCTGGGCGCGCTTAATCCGGCAGAATCTATCGCTCGAGATTATGAAGGAACAGAGAATTTTTTAGTTGCTTATCCGAAGACAGTCGTGCAGGGCATCGCGAGCGCGCTTACCGGCAACGACTACGGGGAACAGACAAAGAGAAGGTATTTCGGCGAGCTTTTGAATGATTTAGGCGTGGAAAGTAAGGTTGCCCGCTTTGGCATAGGATTGGTCGGAGACGTCTTTTTAGACCCCTCAACCTATGTGGGGGGCAGTTTGGTGCGTATGGGGGCTAAAGGCGTGTCTGGGGTGGCAAAAATAGGGGTTAGGGGACTGGCAAAGGCATCTCCGGGGGCAGCAGAACACCTTTTGACCGCCGGAAAGGCGCTTAAAGACGCCGGTGGTGAGTTATTTGTATTCGGCTATGGCGCGTCAAAAGTAACAAAAGGCGGCGCGGCAAAGGGATTGGCCGAAGAATTGCTTGAGTTTGAGGGTAAGAAAATGAATGTGCAGAAAGCGCTGGCGGTTTCAAATGCCAAGCGGCACGGCGCAGATGTTTTAACAGATTCTCAATGGGAGGAATTTTTGGGATACATTTTTAAAGGCAAGAGCGCGGAGTTTAATTATTTTGATACGGTTACGGATGACATGCTTGAGGCGTTCAATAAAAAGTTTCCGAACGCCAGATTTCCTATGCTCGGAAGAGGTCTGAAAAACGATCTTGAATCTCTTGTAATAAAATCAGATACGCCTGAAGAGTTCATACTTCATACCACAGATGTGTATAAAATGGGTGGTACTCCTGTGGAAAAAACAATGTTAGAAAGGTTGGTAAATAAAGTAGTGTATGCCGAGCAATCTCCTAAAAAAGTGAATATTTCTGATTTAGTATTTAACGAACGTGCATTAATGAAGGAGTATAAACCAATAGCAGGACGTATTATAGGAGAACCAGTAATTATTGGAGCTGATAATGTGCTTTATGATGGTCATCATCGAGTCGCGCAAGCTATTGCTAATGGCGAGAAAACCATTGAAGCATTTATTAGAAAACCCACTAAAGAAATAAATTCAATACTTACTAAATTCTTTGATGAAACTAAAAAAGTATTAGGTTCTATTGAAGTTAAGACGATGCAAGCCGAATTGTCTAAAAAACTCGGCCGCGAGGCATCGGATATTGAAGTCAGATCCGCTATCAGAACGCAGGCCATCAATCGATTAGAAAGCGTTGCGACAAAGATTCCGGAGAAAATAGGAAAATTACAGGCGCTTCGCGACAAGCTGGCGCAACCGTTTATTGAAGGCGACCTTATGGGTCTTAAATCAACAGTATCGGAACTGCGCAAGGAGCTCGCCGACCTTACTCCAAAGATCATTACAAAAGTTCCGAAAGGCAAAGCGTTTATGGCAACCGAAGATCAAATGAACGCCGCGCTCATAAACGCGCTCTCATCTCAAAAAGACGAGTATACAAAACTTATTCTTAATCTTGAATCAAGAATTGCCGGCATTGAATCCGGCATAATCGAACCGGCGACAAGAGAGGTAACAAAACAAGTCGCTAACAAAAGCGCTCGGTTTAGTATTGAAGAAATTTTACAGCAAGTGATGAGGAAGTTTGACCCGAAACTAAAAATTAAAGACAAGATTGTTGAGGTAACTAATCAAATTACGCAACTCACAAACGATATGTTCTTGAAGCAACATCTTCTTGAGAGTGTGCTTGCCGGCAAGCAAATAGCGAAGGATAGAATTACAAAAGCGTTCACAAGCGGCGATTTTTCCACTTTGCCGGAAGAGTTGGTTAACGCGCTGCGGCCCGTAGCGGACGATCCTGTCGTGGCGAAAGCGCTTACGGAACGATTGGCGCGCAACGCCAAACTCGCTTCTGCGGCCGGCATTGAAGATCCGTTTGTTATGTACGCGCCGTCAATAGCAAAGGAAGTACCGGAACGACAGCGCATATTAAACTTTTTTAGCGGCACGAAAAGCGTGAAGGTTGGCTCAAAGGACTATATGAAAGAGTTTCGCAACCTGCTCAAAGACGAGGAGTTGCTTAAGGACCGCACACTCTTTCTTCGAGTTGAAGATGAGATTGCCACAAACCAGCTTACGCAGGATTTCTTAAAAAAGAGCGTTGACGATTATGGAGAAGCGCTCACCGCTTTTAAAACCGAGAGAGAAGCTACGGCCGCGGGATATAGAGTACTTAAAGAGAAGGGCGTATTTGGCAAAGAGGTCGGCTATGTTCTTGATGCCGACTGGAAATTCTTGAACAGCCACATGAACAATAATTATAAAGCGTTTGATGCCATCGCAAAGGCCACCGGTTTTGACGCGGCAACATCGCTCTTCAAGCGTTTTGTTACCGGATTATTCGCGCCGTTTCATGTCAGAAACTTTGCATCAGGCGAGATTCAAAACTTTGAGTTGATTGGAAGAGTGGCACAGGCGCCGAAGGTGCAAGCCGGCGGTCTTCGTTTAGCGAATAAAATATCGCAAG
>ERZ1292623.836-Hain-H51-01um-R1-836-length-31362-cov-8_pt1 | contig 31362 bp, 32 predicted proteins | sample MGYA00564398_ERZ1292623 | MGnify/ENA primary metagenome ERZ1292623 (study PRJEB36523, sample SAMEA6512633) | groundwater metagenome | collected 2019-01-07 | study: AquaDiva: Metagenomics assemblies of 32 groundwater samples
ACGAATTGACATTGCAAAAAGGGGGGCATACAATGTCCTGCGTAAGGCCAAGGATACCATAGGATTAAGAAGCCTCAACTTACCCGATTCCCAAACAATAAAAATGCCAAAAAGTAATGCTATCCAGCTCACCCAAGCTGGTTTTTCTAAATTAAAAGCCGAGCTTGAAGACTTGGTAAAAAACAAGCGGCCTTCTACTGTAGATCGTCTGTCGCATGCCCGCTCAATGGGTGATTTATCCGAAAACTCAGATTACCACCAAGCCAAAGAGGCACTTGAATTTATTGATGGGCGAATCTCAGAATTGGAATCTGTTCTAAACAACGCAACTGTTGTTACAGGCACTCATTCAACAAAAGAGATTGGAGTTGGAGCAAAGGTAAAAGTCAGAATCGGAAAATCAGAACACACATTTGATATTGTCGGCGAATGGGAAGCAGATCCAAAAGAGAAAAAAATCTCTCCCGAATCTCCTTTAGGTAAAGCATTAGTCGGAAGAAAAGTTGGAGAAACGTTTGAAGTCCAAGCTCCTGCAGGAAAAGTTGAATATACGATAGTAGGAATTGAGTAACCTCTTTTGAAGTATCCTCATTTTAGGCTATACTCAAGCCTACATGTATTGGGCTGATAAAACCGTTAAAGAAATAATAGACTCCGGAAATTTCAAACCCTACTTAGTAGACGATATGTTTACTCCATCAGGGTTTCCGCATGTTGGCTCGCTACGCGGGCCGTTGGTACATAATGTAATTTACCGTGCACTCCGCGATGCTGGGGTTGATGTTCGCTTTACTTACGTTTTTAATGATTTCGATCCAATCGACGGCCTGCCTCAAGAGCTCCAAGAGAAGTTTGAAAAATATTTAGGATTTCCTCTAAGACTCGCTCCATCCCCAGAAGAAGGATACGAAAGCTTTGGGGAGTACTTCACAGAAGATTTGAAAAAAGTATTGGAAGGCCTTGGTGTTAAAGCAGAATTTTTATCCTCCTACGATATGTATAAAGAAGGAAAATTCGATGAACAAATTAAAACTGCTTTGGATAACGCAGAAACCATTCAAGATATCTATTTAGAAGTTTCAGGAAGCAAAAAGAAAGAAACCGGCTGGCTTCCTTTACAAGTAGTTTGTAAAAACTGTGGAAAACTTGGGACAACAAAAGTTTTTGAGTGGAATGGCAAAACTGTCAAATATACTTGCGAGCCGGAACTAGTTAAATGGGCAAAGGGATGCGGCCACACAGGCGAGGCTTCTCCCTTCGGCGGAAACGCAAAACTTCCCTGGAAAGTTGACTGGCCAGCCCATTGGCAAATTTTAGGAGTAACAATTGAAGGAGCAGGAAAAGATCATTCAGTTCCTGGCAGCTCTCGGGATGTTGCGCGAGCGCTTTGTGAGAAAGTCTTCCATTACCCAGAGCCATACAACCTTCCATATGAATTTTTCTTATTAAGAGGTGGGAAAATGTCTTCTTCAAAAGGTTTGGGGATGAAAGCACGGGATCTAACAAGTCTATTGCCTCCAAGCGTTGGAAGATTTTTATTTACTAGAACTGACTATCGCCAAACTGTAGAATTTGAGCCATATGAAACTTTGGCGATTCCAGATCTTTTTGACGAGTACGATGAATGTTGGAGCCAATATATAAACGGAGGAAACAAGAATCTTATACGTGCCTTCGAACTTGCACAAGCTAACAATCTACCCCAAAAAGCAGAAACTTTTATCCCTAGATTTCGTGACGTAGTCAATTATCTCCAAATGCCAAATGTCGATCTTTTAGAAAAGTTCGCCCAAATAAAAGGTGCCCAGTTAACTGAAGTTGAAAAAGATATTCTGAAAAGTCGTGAAGAGTACGCAAGAACCTGGATGAGTAATTATGCTCCCGAAGAATTTAGACTTCAAATGTCCAGAAAGCTACCAAAGGAAACAAAGACACTAACAAGTGAGCAGAAAGAATTTCTGCTCAATGCGGCAGAACTTGTGGAGGACACAGAATCTCCGGAGAACTTACAATTAGCTTTATACGACCTGTCTAAAAAAATGAACATTGGAGCAAAAGATGCATTTGCCTCAATTTACCTTTCATTTATCGGAAAAACCCATGGTCCACGCGCAGCTTGGTTTTTGCTGCAATATCCAAAAGAACAGGTCATTGAAAGATTGAAGGAGGCTTCAAAGTGACGAGATGCGAAGCATCGACGTCATCGCGAGGAGCGCAAGCGACGTGGCGATCTAGTATTAGATTGCTTCTCTATCGCTCGCAATGACGATACACAAATGACAAAACAACAAGCACTTGAACTGCTCCACAAAAACCTCCATTCTCCAAATTTGAGGAAACATTGCTACGCGGTTGGAGCTGTAATGCGAGCGTTGGCATTTAGGTTAAGCCCGGACAAATCCGCCGACGCTCACGCTTTGGCAGATAAATGGGAGGTTGTTGGTCTTCTTCATGATGGGGATTACGAAAAAACAAAAGATACTCCCGAGAAACATACTTTGATAATGCATGAATGGTTAAAAGTTGAAGGAGTAACAGATGAAGAAATTTTAAATGCAATTCTTTCCCACAACTATATCCACACAGGCCAAAATCCCCCATCGAATAAAATGGAATGGGCACTCTATTGCTGTGATGAACTGACAGGGTTTATTATTGCAGTAACACTTGTTCGTCCAGAAAAACAATTGGCCCATGTAACTTTGGATAATGTTTTGAAAAAGTGGGACGAGAAAGCGTTTGCCGCAGCAGTTGACAGGAAGCAAATTGAAGAGTGCGATGTTCGCTTGGGAATTTCTAAAAATGAATTTATAGAAATTGCACTAAAAGCAATGCAGGGGATTGGCGATGATCTCGGTTTGTAGTAGCGCAATTCATTGCGCGCATAAAATGCGCTAATACACATGATAGACATTAAATTAATCAGAGAAAATATAGAAAAGGTGAAGGGCGGCGTATCTAAAAAGGGGTACCCCACAGATGTCGTGGATCGTGTAGCCGAACTAGACAAGAAGCGTTTAGAGGTTTTGCAAAAAGTAGAAGAGCTTCGTCACGAAAGAAATTTGGTTGCAAAAGAGCAAAATATCGAGCGCGGCAGAGAAATTAAAGAAGAGTTAAAAAAACTTGAGCCGGAACTTGAGAGTGCTGAGTCTGAAGTAAACGTACTGTTAAGTGAAATTCCCAATCTTCCACAAGACAGTGTGCCCAAGGGAGAAGGAGAAAACGATAACGTTACGCTCCGTGAGTGGGGAACTATCAAGGAATTTGGTTTCACTCCCCTTGATCATGTGGAACTAGGTAAAGCACTAGACATTCTAGATTTTGACAACGGAGCAAAAGTTTCGGGCTCCGATTTTTACTATCTTAAAAACGACGGAGTACTACTAGAACTTGCCCTTGCGCAATACGGAATTAAATTTTTGACAGACCGCGGATTTACACCATTTTTAACTCCTGATCTTGCTCGTGAACGCTACTATCTCGGAACAGGGTATCTCCCTAAAGGTGACGAAGCACAAACTTACAAAATAGAAGGAACAGATCTTGGTCTTATCGCAACTGCTGAAGTAACTCTTGCAGGCTACCATGCCGACGAAGTTTTAAATGAAAAAGATCTTCCAAAAATGTACGCCGGTTACTCTCATTGTTTCCGAATGGAGTCGGGGGCTTACGGCAAATATTCAAAAGGCCTTTATCGAGTTCATCAATTTAGCAAGGTTGAGATGTTTATCTTCGCAAAACCGGAAGAGTCTCAGAAAATCCACGAAAAGTTATTAGCTTTAGAAGAGGAATTTTGGCAGTCATTAGAAATTCCATATCGTGTAGTTGAGATGTGCACTGGCGACCTTGGCGCGCAAGCGAGCCGAAAATTTGATATAGAGGCATGGATGCCAGGAAGAGGGGATTATGGTGAGGTTACTTCCACATCGAATACCACGGACTACCAGGCGAGAAACCTAAACATCAGATACCGAAAGGGTAGTGAAACACAGTATGTGCACACATTAAACGGAACACTTTTTGCCGCTTCTCGATGTCCAATTGCAATTTTAGAAAACTATCAACAAGAAGATGGCTCTGTGGAAATCCCTTCCGTCCTCCGCTCCTACATGGGCAAAGATAAAATCGCTACTTCTTAAGTTTTCCCGAAACATATTTTTTGTTTTTTAACTTCTCCGGCAGATAATCTACTCCTTCTTTTTTCTCCCCAGCTTCCGAATGGTGGTAGTCGTAATTCTTCCCATACCCAAGCTCTTTCATCAGCTTTGTTGGGGCGTTTCTTATATGCATCGGGACAGATAAGTTTCCGTACTTGTGCACATCTTCTTTTACTTCATCATATGCAGTATATAAAGCATTAGATTTTGGGGCTTTCGCAAGATATACAACTGCCTCTGCCAAAATAACATTGCATTCAGGCATTCCAATTTTGTTGCAAGCTTCAAAGACTGCATTTGTTACTAAAAGCGCTCTTGGATCAGCCATTCCAACATCTTCTGCGGCAGCACGAATTAATCTCCTGGCAATATATAAAGGGTCTTGTCCTGCCTCAAGCATTCTTGCAAGCCAATAAATTGCAGCATCCGGATCTGATCCACGTATTGATTTGTGAAGTGCCGAGATAACGTTGTAATACTCTTCTCCGCGAAGATCAAAAGAAAGCTGTCTCTTCTGTAACGCAGACTCCACTGTGGAAAGTGTAATTTTCTCACCGCTCAACTGTGCAGCAATTTCCAGTACATTAAGTAAGACTCGTGCATCGCCGTTTGCAGATTCAATCAAGAATTTGTGGGCATCTTTTTCTAACTTTACTCCCAAATGTTTTATCGCCCGAGACAAAATTTTCTCGAGTTCTCCTTCGGAGTGTTGGTTCAACACTAGAACGCGAGTTCTTGATAAAAGCGGTCCAATTACTTCAAAAGAAGGGTTCTCAGTTGTCGCCCCAATAAATATTAAGTCTCCCCTTTCAACATGTGGAAGAAGTTTATCTTGTTGAGCTTTATTAAATCTGTGTATTTCGTCTAGAAAAACAACAGGCGTAAACAAACTACTGCCCCCCGGGATCACTTCTTGAATATCTTTTGAAGAGGCATTAACTGCCGAAAACTCGTGGAATGTTGATCCAAGCTCTTGGGCGATGATCCGTGCAAGTGTGGTTTTTCCTGTCCCAGGTGGTCCCCACAAAATAAGAGAAGGAAACCTTCCGCCATTTGCGGCATTAACAAGAAGTTTTCTCAAAATTGAATCTTTTCCGACAAGATGCTCTTGTCCAATAAACTCATCAAGTGTTTTGGGTCGAAGAACTTCTGCAAGCGGTTGGAGCATACTGCATTCTACATCCAAACAAAAGCCGAAGTAAATAATTACGTTTTTTGTGGTAAAGTAACCCCATGTGGAAACTAGCAGAAACTGTTGAAGAAAGAACAAGCAAATTTAACGGTGCTATAAAAGTAGTAAAGGGCTTAGAAGGAACAAGAATTATTGTTGGCGGATTGTCCCAGTCTGGATGGCTTGTCAAAAAAGTTTGGAAGGACGCTTTGAAAAAAATTAAAAAGTTAAAACCTAATGCAAAAGATATTTTGGTTTTGGGTCTTGGCGGTGGATCGATTGCGGAACTTTTGCAAGAGTATTGGCCTGACTCCCGAAAAGTCGGAGTAGATATTGACCCCGAGATGGTAGACCTTGGAAGAAAATATTTAAAACTTAACGAAGTGAAAGATCTAGAAGTTGTAATTGCTGACGTTTCAGAGTGGATTGTAAAGAATGTACAAAAGTTTGATTTGATTTTAGTAGATCTTTACAAAGGTGGGAGTATTCCACAAGAATTTAGAGAAGAAGCTTTTTTGAACACAGTTCAGAAAACCTTAAAACCAGACTCGATTGCTGCATTTAACCACCTTTACTCGAGTCTAGAAAAAAAAGATGCAGAAGAATTTAGGAGACGCTTGAGGAATGTGTTTCCGGTGATGACAGTCGTGACTCCCGAGGCAAATATGGTGGTGATATGCCATCAATAGTTCGGAGTGGATCACAAGTGAACAAAAGTTGTCAAACGGACGCATAGAGCGCCAACAAAAAAACCAAATCTAGCCGGCACGATAAATCGCTCCAATTTACCCATCTTTGCTTCAGTCAAAACGTGATATACTAAAAACTCCAAATTGTGACAACATGCTGAAAAATTTATTCGGTTTTTTAGATTCCAACAAAAAAGAAACAGACAGACTCCTACAAATTGTAAATAAGGTTAACGAGCTTGCCCCGAAATCTCAAAAAATAAAGGTAAATGAATTTTCAAAAAAGACAGAAGAGTTTAGAAAACGAGTTGTCAAAGGTGAACCACTTGAATCAATTTTACCGGGAGTTTTTGCAGTTGGGAGAGAAGCTATTTGGCAAACTTTAGCAAAGCGCCCATACGATGTTCAGATAATGGCAGGGGCGGCACTTGCTGAAGGAAAGATTGCAGAACAAAAAACCGGAGAAGGAAAAACTTTATCAGCAATTCTTCCTCTTTATCTTCATTCACTAACCAGAAAAGGGGTACATCTAGTAACTGTCAACGATTATCTTGCCCGTCGAGACGCAGGGTGGAACGGGCCTGCGTTTGATGTCTTAGGGCTTTCGGTTGGAGTAATTATTCAAGAAGGAAAATCTTATGTTTTTGACCTAAAATTCCGCGACGACTCGCATGGAGACGAGCGCCTGAGCCATCTTCGTCCTGCAAATCGCAAAGAAGCGTATAGGTGCGATGTTTTATACGGAACCAACAACGAATTTGGCTTTGATTATCTTCGCGACAATATGGTTGGAGATTTATCCGAGATGGTTCAAAGGGGACACTATTTTGCAATTGTTGATGAGGTCGATTCTGTGCTGATCGACGAGGCAAGGACCCCCCTCATTATTTCCGCTCCCGACACAGAGCCAACAGACAAGTATTATAAATTCGCCCAATACATAGAAAAATTAAATCCCGAAACAGATTTTTTAATTGATGAAAAGCTAAAAACCGCTACCCTTACAGAAGCAGGAATTGAAAAAGTAGAAAAAATTCTTGGTGTCGATAATCTCTATGAGAAAGATTTTGACATTATCCATCATGTTGAAAATGCTCTCCGTGCAAGAACCCTGTTTTTAAAAGATCGAGATTATGTTGTAAAAGATGACCACGCCACAGGCGAGCCCGCAGTCATAATTGTCGACGAATTTACTGGACGCTTAATGTTTGGTCGCCGTTGGAGTGATGGTCTCCATCAAGCAGTCGAAGCAAAAGAGGGCGTAAAAATTCAACAAGAATCAAAAACTCTTGCAACTATTTCTTTCCAAAATTACTTCAGAATGTATGAAAAACTTTCCGGAATGACCGGAACCGCAGCAACAGAAGCGGAAGAATTCCATAAAATTTACGGGCTAGATGTTATTGCTATACCAACATATAAGCCAACCATAAGAAACGACCAACCTGATTTAATTTATAAAAATGTCAAAGCAAAATATGAGGCAATTGCCGAAAGTATAGACGAAGTAAGAAAAACCGGAAAACCGGTTCTGGTCGGAACAACTTCGATTGAAAAAAACGAGGTGGTTTCTACACTCCTCTCAAAGAAGAAAATTCCTCACAATGTTTTGAATGCAAAAAATCACGAGAAAGAGGCCTTGATTATTACAGAAGCTGGAAAGCCCGGCGCAGTTACTGTTGCTACCAATATGGCAGGGCGTGGTGTTGATATCATCCTTGGTGGCGCTCCACCAGATCTCAAAGCGGGTGAAGACCCTAAAAAATATAGGGAGTCGAAAAGTTACAAGAAGTGGCAGGAACAACACGACTTGGTACTCCGTGCTGGCGGACTTCATGTTATTGGGACAGAAAGACACGAGTCTAGAAGAATTGACAATCAGCTGCGCGGCCGTTCTGGACGTCTTGGAGACCCGGGATCGACAAAGTTTTTCCTATCTTTAGAAGATGACTTAATGAGGATTTTTGGGGGAGAAAAGATTGCCTCTTTGATGACGACTCTTCAAATTCCCGAGGACCAGCCGATTGAAAACAAGTTAATTTCTCGCGCAATAGAACAAGCCCAAGGAAAAGTAGAAGCATTCCATTTTGACAATAGAAAAAGGGTTGTGGAATACGACGACGTCGCAAATCAGCAAAGAACGATTATTTACAAATTAAGAAAGCAAGTATTAGAAAGCAAGAATATTAAAGATGAAATATTAAAGCGTCTAGAAACCCAGCTAGACAATATTTTATCAGTCGTTTTTGACTCTCCTGGCGAGAATGACTACCAACAGATCTTGGTTATGTTTTTAGACATTGTTCCATTTGAAGATGCATCGCATATTGGGTTGCTAGAACAAATTAAAAAAGAGGAAACACACGAGAAAATTAGAGATTTTTTACTTCATTTGATTAAAGAATCCTACTCCACGCGCGAAAAACAACTCGGGGAAGTCATGCGTCAAGCAGAGCGGTATGCGTTCCTCTCCGCAATTGACCAGCTTTGGATAGAACACTTAACAAATCTTGATGACCTGCGTGAAGGGGTAGGTCTTCGTGCATATGGACAAAAAGAACCAATAACAGAATACAAAAACGAAGCATTTCAGCTTTTTGACAAACTGATGATGGACATTGATGTAAACCTCGCAAGACGTCTATTCCGAACAGTTCCCGTAGGCACACCAACAATTAATATGGAAAATGCCGTCACAAACGAAGACACAACCGACAAAGAAGGTCTTGTCGATACAACGCTAATGAGCAACTTGACTCCAAACTCAGTAACCCGTCCAGCTCAACTGGGCAACAGCCGAGCTAAGCTCGGAAGAAACGACCCCTGCTGGTGCGGCTCTGGCAAGAAGTGGAAAAAGTGCCATTACCCACAGTTGCCTCCAAGTTAACAAGCACATACAAGACTTGAAAATGTCCTAACGCAAACGTAGTCGTCTGTTACTATTGATATGTGACTAAGATTATCCCCCTCTTTAATAAACTCTCGACTAAACAATTAATAGTAGTCCTATGTGTGGTAGGACTTATCACATGGGTCAATATGCTTGGGAATTCCTTTGTCTGGGACGACGAGGAAATGGTCGTAAACAATAGTGCAATTTTTAAGCTTTCAAATATTCCCCAGCTTTTCTCTTCAGCAACTTTTAACACAGGCGGGTCAGGTTTAGGCGGTTGGTTTTACCGGCCACTTGTGATGTTGACATTTTTATTAATTCACACAGTGTTTGGTCTATGGACCCCCGCCTACCACCTTGTACAACTTGCTTTCCATTTGGGTGTCGGGGTATTAGTTTTTCTTTTGTTTAAAGATATGTTGGCGATAGGTGGGAATAGATTCTCACGGATTGTTGCCTACGGATTATCACTAATATTTTTAGTTCATCCAGCCAATACAGAATCTGTTGGGTACATATCCGCTTTGGGCGAGCCTTTATTCGCGCTTTTTGTGCTAGGTGCGCTATATCTAGTAATAAAGGCAAAATTTACAAGAAAAAGACTTCTTGCAACGGGAGTCTTATTTGCACTCGGCCTTCTAACAAAAGAAGGTGCGGTCATACTTCTCCCAATAGCAATCTTGTGGAGCTTCTTTTTTCAAAAACGGCGTGAACTTTTTCGTGTTACAGCTGCACTTCTATCAGGACTTGGAATTTATCTGTTTATAAGACTCTCATTTTTTGGAATACAAACCCAAAGACCAGACTTTATCTCTCCAATCTCTGATGCAAGTTTTTATCATCGGTTATTAACAGGAGTCGGAAACTTTTTTGTATTTTTAAAAACTTTTGTCTTTCCAAAAACTCTTGCAATTGCAAACCATGAAGTAATAACAAATCCTACAGACTGCAGATTTATAATTGGGACAATTCTCGTTCTTCTGTTCCTCAGTTCATCGGTTCTTTGGTTTCTCAAAAAGAAAAAGTTAGAGCTTTTCTTTTTGATGTGGTTTTTAATCTCCTACCTTCCAGTTTCCAATATAATCTTTCCTCTCGATATGTCTTTTGCCGACCGCTGGCTGTATTTTCCAATGATTGGTCTCTTGGGGCTTATTGGTGTTTTACTACTTCGTGTTAAGTATAAATTGTTCCTAAGTGTTTTAGTTCTTTTGTTCTTCAGTGTTGCGCTATTTTCTACACGTACTATTGTGCGCAACACCAACTGGCGCAACGGTCTAACTTTGTATTCACATGATGTTCGCATCAATGACAACTTTGATTTAAACAACAATTATGGCGTGGAGTTGTTTAGAAACGGTGATATAGAAAACGCAAAAATGCACTTTGAAAAATCAATTTCGCAAAGACCCGAATGGAACGTTCCCCACAACAACCTGGGGGCAACTTTAGAAAGAGAAGGAGATTTAGAAGGAGCAAAAAAAGAATATAAAAGATCTGTAGAATTAGGAGATTATTATCTATCTTTCCAAAATTTAGCAGCAATTTTGGTGTCAACTCATGATCCTAATGCGCTTGATTTTATAAAAACTGCTTTTGGAAAATTTCCAAACAGTCCAAGTATTAACCGCTCGGCAGCCTTGGCTTATTACAACGCAGGTGACCAGACCCAAGCCCTCTATTTTGCAAGACGGCTTTTGTCACTTGAGCCAACTGAACAAAACCAAATTCTTTACAACATTATCTTTAATAAACAGAAGCTAGATTTTTGAGCCTAGATAAAGTAAGATTTGAAAACTATGGCATATCAGAAAAACTTAACTAAAAAATCAGAAAATTTATCCGATTGGTACAACCAAGTTGTTCTTGAAGCAGAACTCGCAGATTATGGACCGGCAAAAGGAACAATGATATTTCGCCCTTATGGCTATGCAATTTGGGAAGAAATCCAGAAGGAAATGGACAAGGAAATAAAAGAGGCAGGAGTTGAGAACGCATACTTTCCTCTTTTTATCCCCGAAGCGTTTCTTAACAAAGAAAAAAAGCATGTTGAGGGATTTTCTCCGGAACTTGCGGTTGTAACAATCGGCGGAGGGGAAGAGTTAAAAGAAAAACTTATTGTTCGTCCCACCTCAGAAACAATAATGTATGACGCTTACTCAAAATGGGTACATTCCTGGAGGGACCTGCCAATTCTTATAAACCAATAGTAGAGTAGTAACTAACTCCAATCAAATCTTCTTCAGCTTGAGCAATCACAGCATTGTAGTACTTTATTTTGTTTTTCACTAAGTTTTTAGCTATAGATCCCTTCTCTCCAATTAAGAGTTTAGATGGAAGCTCAAAATTTTGTATTCACTGTCATTCTTCTTTATAACTCCCAAATAATGACTGACGGCATTGTCTCCTAACTTTAACATCGACTCTGCTTCACTAAATTGTCTCATCGACTCGGCTGCAGGAACATTCTCTGTATTCGCTGTTGACGCAAATATCGCTGCGAGTTCATTACCAAGTTTCCCTGATTGTTCTTCTAAAGCAATTTCTTCGTCCTGTACTTTCGCATCCAGGGAAGCAAGCCCCTTAAGGGTATTCCATTCGAAGAACTTATAAACAGAAGAGAGTAGAAGAACTAGCACTAATAATAGTATTAGTTTTTTGTTCAGTCCAGCTTTGGTTGACAATTTACCCATACCTAATATAGGGCAATTGTGATGATTATAGTACTTTGCAATTCGGAAACCAAGAGTTATTATATATTGAGGCCGTGAACTCGGAAAGTTGGCGAATGAACCTATATGGTTTCCTATTTTGGAAGCATTTCAAAAAATGTCACTATCCACAACTTTCACCAAGCTAAATCTTCTGCCTCTTTTGGACTGTAATAGTCCCAAAGCTCTTTTCTTCTTCAATGCGGCTAAAATAGTTCTCCTCATTAAAAAATTTATGCTTTATGTAACTGTCTATCCCAACAGTTGGTTCAATTATTAAAAACTGCAAGTTTGGTAAATCAGACCTTCTATCGGAAACCGGAATGCTTCCCGGGTAGCCGTGAGCAACAGGACCTACCCAAATTGGCAAACGGCTGTATTTTTTCTTGCCATACCACTCAAAAAGATAATTCCAAGTAGTATTTATGTTGTAGGGAATTGTTAAACTATTCACAGAAAAATGTTCATCGCCGGCGTTTTTGTAGATGTAATCCAAGGCCTCTTTTTGGGAAGATAGAAGCATGCCTGGTTGAATCACCATGTCCGAGTTAAGTCCTTTTGGGTTAATGCTGGAAATTAAAAACAAGTTATTGAAAATAATTCCACCAATGCAAAGTGTGGCTAAGGCAGCGCTTTTCTTGTAAATGTTTCCAAGTAAATAACTCGACAACAAGATGAGACTTACTGATGCTCCAGCACTATAATAGTAGCTTGGTGTACCGCTTAAAAAATAGGACAGAGTTCCGACGAATAACCAAATCAGAAGGAAAAATAATTTTTGCCTGTCACGATCTCTGTACAATTTCAAGCAAACGAAGATTAAGAGTACGGCAGGAATAAATGTGAAAGAATAATCTGACCAAAAGGTGTCGTGCAGGAAACGGTTTAAAACATAAATTATTGATTTAGGATGAAAATTGGGACTAGCTGAACTTAAAAAGAGTGCCTTAGTGATTCTAAAATTAAACTTTATCTCACTCAAAATATAACTACCAACAATCAGAAAAAAAATTGCTAGTGAACCAAACAAATCTTTTGTTTTTATGATAGGTAAATTTTTTCGGAGCAAAAACACAAGAAAAAAAATTCCAAAGAAAAGCAAAAGATAGACGTAGTGAAACTGCAAGGCCAATCCCCAACCCGTTGCAACAAGAAAAAGTCCCCTACCTTCTTTCCTAAAAAACAACATTGCCAAACCAAGCCAAAGAAGTAGCACTGGGACAACTGCCAAGGGCTGATGGCTTATAAATAAGGAGTACTGAGATTGCTCGTATGAGATTGCAAACAAAAACGCTGAGGTGAATCCAACAAATTTGTTAAATAAAATTCTGCCGATTAAAAATACCGGAAAGACACCCAGTGCGTTAAAAACTCGAAAAAAACCGGATACTACCTCGGGATTGTGGTTTCCCAACCAATAAATAGGGGCCAAGATATAAAAAATTAAAGGGCCGGCAAATAACTTATCAGAAGCAGCAGACGGCGGCCCCACAATCTTAAAATCTCCTTTTAAGATGTCCAAAGCAGTGTAGGAATCTCTGGCCTGATCATATGCAAAATAAACATTTTGCGGAAAGTACAAAAAACGAACCAGCAGTCCAACAATAAAAATACCCAATAGAATCTTGAAACTCATTTTGAAAAAGTTCTTCCCCCCGAGAGGACATAAAGCAAAAGATCACGAAGAATTGACAGTCCATATATTACTGAACGCAAGAAACCTATGGATGAGCTTTCTTGAGAATATCGAACAGGAACAGGAATTTCTCCTATTCTGGCCTCAGCTGCAATAGCTCCAAAAAGTATTTGTTGATCAAAAACAAAGTTGTCTGAATATTTATGAAATGGAACTTTTTTAAGTATATCTTTTGTAAAAGCTCGAAACCCCGTATGGTACTCAGACAAGTTTTGCCCAAGAATTAGATTTTCTAAAAATGTTAAAGCGCGGTTTCCGAAATATTTATACCTAGGCATTCCTCCTCTTAACGCCTCTTTTCGAGTTCTAATTCTTGACCCCAACATTACATCAAACCTCCCTGAAACAAGCGGACGAACTAGTTCTCCAGTTAAACTTGAGTCATATTGATAATCCGGATGAATCATGACGACAACATCTGCTCCTTGCGACAACGCCAGCGTATAGCAGGTTTTTTGATTTGCACCGTAACCTCTATTTTGTGGATGAACAATAACCTCCAATCCCAGTTTTCTGGCAACCCTTACAGTGCTGTCGCTTGAGCCGTCATCGACGACCAAAATTTTGTCTACAACACCACTTGAAATATCTCTAACGGTTTTTTTGATCGTTTTGGCGGCGTTGTACGCCGGCATAACGGCAATAACTTTAGGTTTTCTTTTCATTTTTTATAAAAAAGGTTAGAGCAATCAATGTTAAGGCTGTGAGTGACACAAATTTGCTAAAAACCATAAGCGGTGTTTCCTCAAATCTTACCTCAATGTTGTGTTCTCCTGCTCGAGCAGCAAAACGGACTCTTCCAAGGCTATCTTTATCATACCTTGCTGGTGTACCGTCCACATATAGATTTACCCCCGGGAAAGCAAATTGCCGAACTGATATTTGCGCGTCTTGGGGTATGTCTGCCAGGAAAGATAATTCCTTAGTATTTTGTTTAACATTGAAAACTTTTACATCGGGATGAGCAATAAAATTTGCTTGCGCACCAGTTTGGGGCAAGTTTACACCTTTTGGTAGATACTCATCATAAGAATTAGTTGTTGGCTCAGACTCAACATAAAGACTTGTTGGGAAATTGGTATATTCGTTCACTCGCAGATGGTTTCTGTTTGTATAAAGTACAATGACAACCATTGGTATAAAAAATAGAGTTTGCCAATTTCTAGATGAGAGCGATGAGTGAGCAAAACCTGCCAATATGGAGCCTGAAAAAACTGCCGGTAGCAAAAATCCAGTTGGGTAATCTAGTGTTATAAACCCTGTAAGCGCATCCCAAATTGGTCTGGAGAACTCAAGCATTGCGAAAATACTGCCCAGAAGGACAAATGTAAAACACCAAGCAAGAGTTTTTGACAGGCTCGTCATCCTTTTCGAAAAAAGAATCCCTATAAAAGCTGCAAAAGCCAGCCACTGTGCGATTCCGACTTGATAAGAGAATGCTCCGTCTTTTGCATTTTGGGCAATTCCGTATCCCCATTTTGAGTAAACCAGTTGGTGCAAGTTAACAAAGTTTTGCTGGTATATGTGTGCGAATGCACCGGTTGCTATTTGGGTAAAACGGCTATAGTAGAGAGCCGGCAGAAGATAAAATGCAGCAAGGGCAATTCCTAAAGTAATAGACCAGCTGACTGACCAGGCGCTTTTAGGGTTTTTGCGGATTATAAACAGCGCAAAGAGAAGAACTAATGGCCATATGAAGGGAACAGTCATCGCATGAGACAAGATAATGCAGGAAAGTGACAATGCCACAGTCGCGCGAGCAAATCGAGAATTGTCTCTGGCCGTTTTTAATATTCCCCATAGGAGAAGGGGTAAAAAAGTAAAAACAAAGGCAGTTCCTACGCTTGCACTGACCAAAATTGTCACAAACCTATACGGTGCCCAAAGGTACAGGATTGTTGCAAGTAATGAAGCCACCCGATTTTTAAACAGTTCCCAGCCGAATTGGTACATAAAGAAACCGGAGGCAACATACGAAATTACGAACAAGCTCTTAATAGTAAACGGAACGCTTTCCGTTATTTTGTAGACCGGAGTCCCCAAGACCCAGGGCAAGTGATAAGAAAAGAGAAAAAGAGGATACCCAAATCCGTGTGCCATAGTTCCTCCCCAACGTGGAGGAAATTGACCATCATTTAAGGCCTGTTGATAATGATAAAATCTTGCAACCTGGTGCCAAATATCATGTGCCGAGAAAAGACCGGGGTGAAAAAGTGCTTTAATACCAACAATTGAGAAAAGCAGAATCACCAAAAGAGAAAATATATGTTTCTTCATGCCTTTTGTATTCTACCGCATTACAGTGCACGGTAATTACTATAATAATGACAAACTTAGACGCACGTGCGAAATTTCTTGTCAGTTATCGCAAGACAACCCAAGAAACAAGAGCTGGATTTTTAAGCCCCGTTCGCGTACCATTTGAACTGTAATGAGGTATTCTCAAGTTTTTCCTAAAACTAAAAAAACTGCCCCAAAAGATGCAGAATCTATAAATCACCAACTTCTTGTTCGTGCAGGGTTTATTGATCAGCTGATGAGCGGATCGTGGACTTTCCTTCCTTTGGGACTCAGGGTTCTTCAAAAGGTAGTCCAAATAATTCGGGAAGAAATGAACGCAACTGGCGCACAAGAGCTTGCAATGCCCCTTCTTCACCCAAAAGAAATTTGGAATGAAACTGGCCGCTGGGATACAGCAAAAGAAGTGATGTATCAATTCAAAGATACAAGAGATAAAGAATACGCACTCTCCTTTACTCACGAAGAAATAGTGATAGATCTTGCAAGAAAACACATACAATCCTATAAAGACCTTCCATTAAAGATTTACCAATTTTCAACTAAGTTTAGGAATGAAGCGCGCGCTAGATCCGGTATTTTGCGCGGACGCGAATTCTTGATGAAAGACTTATACAGCATTCACATATCTGAAGTTGATATGTATGAATATTACTGGCAGGTAAAAGAAGCATATCTTCGCGCGTTCAAAAGAATGGGTTTTGAAAGTATAAAAGTTGCCGAGGCATCAGGCGGTGTGTTTACAGATAAACACACCCACGAGTTCCAGGTACTTGCAGACTCCGGCGAGGATACTATTTATTATTGTGACTGCGGAGAGTGCGAGTGGGTCCAAAACAAAGAGGTGTTTGAAGGCAAGGTAGGGGAAAAGTGCCCTGAATGCGGCAAGTGCGAAATTTTAGAGTCAAAATCTATAGAAGTTGGAAACATTTTCCCATTGGATACAAGATATTCTGAAAAAATGAACTTTTTTGTAACCGATGAAAACGGCAATAAGATAAACCCCTGGTTTGCAAGCTATGGAATTGGTCCTTCTCGCGTCGTTGGGACGTTGGTAGAAACAAACCATGATAACAAAGGAATTATCTGGCCAGAAAGCGTTGCTCCCTTTTTGGCACATCTTGTAAATATTGGTGTTGACGCAAGTAATATTTATACAAAACTCCAAGATGCTGGGGTTGATGTTTTGTATGATGATAGAGATTTATCAGCCGGAGAAAAATTTGCTGATGCCGATTTAATAGGAATACCTGTTCGCCTGGTGGTTTCAAAAAAAACAAATGGGAAAATCGAATGGAAAATGAGAAACAGCAAAACAGAAGAAGTTCTTGATTTAGAAGAAGTCACAAACCGCCTTGCCCCAAGATAAGTTAGATGGATTTCTCCTTCCAAGTTGTCAAAAAAGACAAAACAAAAAACGCCCGTGCAGGAATTATAAATACTCCTCATGGAAAAATAGAAACCCCAGCTTTTTCCCCAGTTGCAACCCGCGCAACGGTAAAAACCCTAAGTGTTGAAGATCTAAAAAGTACGGGCTCACAAGTTGTTCTTGCAAATACATATCATCTTTATCTTCGTCCGGGGGTTGAAACAATTAAAAAATTTGGAGGATTTGCACCATTTATGAAGTGGGATGGGCCAACGATTACAGATAGCGGAGGATATCAAGTGTCATTCCTGTGGCAACCCAAGAAAGTAACCCAGTCACTCAGTGACCCAGTGACACAAGATGTGGGTGGGCGGGTTGCAAAGATTACAGACGAAGGGGCGACTTTTGTATCATACATCGATGGTTCAAGACATCTTTTAACTCCCGAAAAATCTATGGAAATTCAAAACGCGTTAGGTGCAGACATAATCATGGCTTTTGATCAACCGTTAGCAAATAACGACTCACCCAAGAAAATCAAAGAAGCAGTTAAAAGAACATTTATGTGGGAAGAAAGATCGTTTTCTGCATGGCAGAAAATACAAAAGGTGAGAATTACAAAAGGACAAACGCACCAAGCATTATATGGAATTTTGCAAGGTGGCACAGATATAAAACTAAGGCGAGAATTTTTAAAATTCGTGATCAATACTGGCTTCCCAGGAGTTGCAATGGGTGGGGAATCGATTGGAAGTGATCCAAAAGCTACTGTAAAAACACTTGATACAATTTCTGACTTGTGGCCACAAAAACTACCCGTGCATGCCTTGGGACTTGGTGGAGGTCCAGAAGGAATTTTTGAAGCAATAGAACGTGGAGTAGATACATTCGACAATACCTCAATTACAAGAATGGCTCGCGCTGGCTTGCTGTTTATCTACCCAGAAGACGGTGGGAACATCCAAAATAAGTTCAGAGTAGAAATTCAAAAATCAAAATTTAAAACTCAAAAATCTCCATTGAGCAAAGTATGTACATGCTACACATGTACAAACTATTCAGCAGCATATGTTCACCACCTAATAGTGTCCCAAGAAATATTGGGTCTAAGACTGACAACTATTCACAACGTTCATTTTATTAACAACTTGATGTTTAAAATCAGAAATGCAATACTTTCAAACGATTTTTCCGCCCTTAAAAAAGAATGGGTTTCCCAAAAATAGTTCTTCTGTTTATTTCTTCAAGAATACTATTTTTGTTATTTGCGTCAGTTGCTTCTTACTTTATACCTCTCGACTCTGGATATATTGGAAAACAAATTGCCCCAGCTACTCCCTATCTTTCTTGGATTTGGGCAAATTTTGACGGAAGACATTTTATTAACATTGCAAAGCACGGCTATCAAAATTTTGATTTTGCATTCTTCCCTCTTTATCCGTTTTTAATTTCTTTGTTTAACTTTTTAGATCCTTTGTACGTGGGAATTTTTATATCCTGTATAAGTTTTGTTGCGGCACTCTATTTTTTATACAAACTCACAAAAGTTGACTATTCAGAAAAAATTGCTTCTTTGGCCGTCTTCTTTGCATGTTTTTATCCGCTCTCGTTTTTCTACCATTCTGTTTATTCAGACAGTTTGTTTTTTTTGCTTACAATACTTAGCTTTTATCTTGCGCGTAAGAGGAACTGGGTTTGGGCTGGTTTTTTTGCAGCATTAGCCTCTATGACAAGGCTGTCGGGAATAGTTCTTGTTCCAGCACTCTTGGTTGAGTGGTATCTGCAAAACAAAAACTCCCGAAATACCCCATTTAAAAAAGCTCTTCCTGGAATCGCTTTGGGAACCTTAGGTATTGGCGGCTATATGCTTGCACTAAATGTTCATAAAGGCGACCCTCTTTTATTCCAAAAATCTTTCTCTGCTTGGAATCAAGCAGGGGTAGTTTTGCCGTTTCAGGTTATCTATAGATATATAAAAATCTTTTTGTCTGTGAGTCCAAAACTTTTGGTCTATTGGGTTGCAGTCCTTGAATTTGTAACCCTTGGGTTATATTTACTTTTAGGACTATTTGTTTGGAGAAAAATACGAGCCTCGTATGGTTTATTTATATTTTTACTGCTTCTTCTTGTCCCGATCACAGGAACATTTGCCGGAACGCCAAGGTATCTCCTGCATCTTTTCCCTGGTTTTATCGCCTTAAGTTTGATTGCTCAAAAACGACCGCTTTTACAAAACATTTTAATAGTAATGTTTGTATCCTTGGGATTTGTCTTAACAGCAATTTTTACCCGAGGGTATTTTGTGTCCTGAATTTGATACAATAAATATGTGTTAGATCAAATCTCTGCCCTAGATCTATCAAGCTTATCCTTACCTTCTATTGACTCGTTAGATCCTGGGGTTCTAAGAATCGTACTCATAGGCGGTCTTGTATTTCTTTTTCTTTTTCTTTTCGCCTTAACTCGCCATCACATAATTTCCTACTCCATGAAGGGCATTTGGGCTGGGATTTTTTTAGGAATTGTCGCAGTACTTGGCCTCGAGGGAGGAGCATACTATTTATATACAAACTACATTGTAGGAACCAAAGGAGCAGAGCTTCCCCAAAATTTCCAGGTGGTTTTAAAAGATGGCACAAAAAGTCTTGAGCCGGTGTTAGGTAAGGCAGTTGAGAGAAAAGCTCCCACTACAAAAGAAATATTGTTGGATATAAACAGCTTAAGTTCAGAAGATTTAAAAGAAGTTAAGAGCTCAATTTGTAAAAAGCCATGAATATACCGTGGATTTTAAAACTTATCTTACTCTCGATTGCACTCCCGGCAATTATAATTGGAGGCGCTGTTGCTTACTTTGCGCTCAAAAGCGGACAAGTTTCCACAACCGATCTCTCAAAAACCCATGAAAAGGTTAAATCTGCAATCACCGAAAATGAGACAAAACAGCTTGATTCTGTAAAAAAGTTTATATCTAAAAATACCCCCGAGATAGTAAACAACCCTGTTCTTGCCCCAATTGTTAATACACAAAAAGAATTAAACTCAACTGTAGACACAATAAAATCACTCCCAGAAGATCAAAAAAATGCAATCTGCACCCAAATTTGTGGAAATTAACTAATTTAACCTCGCCTTTGGTACAATTCCCCTAGATATGGAGACGCTTCGCGAACAACTAAAAGAGTTAAAAAGTCGGCTAGAATCATTGCTCGAAAAGTTAAACTTAGAAAAAAAAAGAAAAAACCTAAGAGAGCTTGAAACCGAATCGCAAAAACACGATTTTTGGCAGGATAATGAAAATGCTCGCCAGGTTATGCAGGAAATTGATTCTTTAAAAAGCGAGCTTTCTTCTGTGGAAACTTTGGAAAAGCAAATAGAAGATACGCTTTCTGTGGCGTCAGAAGAATCCTTAAAAGACGAAGTTGAAAGGTCTGTTAGAGAAATAGAGAAAGGATTGGATACTCTTGAGACAAAAACGTTTTTATCAAGTCAATATGATGAAGCAAATGCAATACTTTCAATACATGCAGGTCAAGGTGGAACTGAAGCAATGGATTGGAGCGAGATGTTAAAAAGAATGTATTTGAGGTATTGTGAGCGTCAGGGTTGGAAAACAAGTATCGCAGATGTGACAAGGGGTGAAGAAGCAGGGATAAAGTCTGTAACAATTTTAATAAATGGCAAATATGCATACGGATACCTCAAAAACGAAGCTGGAACCCACAGACTAGTTCGCCAATCTCCATTCAATGCCGACAACCTACGCCAAACTTCATTTGCTCGCGTTGAAGTACTCCCCCAAATAGAAAAAGCACCAGACATTGAGATTAAAGAAGAAGATTTGGAATGGCAATTTTATCGCTCTGGGGGGGCAGGAGGACAAAATGTAAATAAAGTATCAACAGCCGTTAGGTTAATTCATAATCCAACAGGAATTGTTGTCACAGCCCAAGAAGAAAGATTTCAGGAAAAAAACCGCGAGATTGCGCTAAATCTACTTCGTGCAAAATTGTGGGCACGCCGCGAAGCAGAGCGCGAGGCACAAGTTAAACAGTTAAAAGGAGAATACAGGCCGCCCGCCTGGGGAACTCAAATCCGCTCTTACGTTTTGCATCCCTACAAGATGGTAAAAGACCTAAGAACAAATGTAGAAACAGGGAATACTGACGCTGTTCTAGATGGAGATCTTGACGAGTTCATCGAATCAGAACTGCGTGCGCTTTAATCTACTTGTTCTACTTTCCGATCGTGTGGTATATTATTCTAACATGCAGAAGCCTCAATCAAATCTTGTAAAAGACGTTCTTTTACCCTCTTTAGTTATTCTTGTGGTGATCTTGGCAGGAGTAGGAACAGGTTGGAAAATAAGCGGATCAAAGAATATCTTGGGCAGAAATGATACTTTTACTGCAGGAGACTTAAAAAAAGGGGAAGAAGTTGGATCATCTGACACAAAAACCTTCAAAGACGAAGCAGAAGGAACAATTGAGGCAGGCGGTGTCAACGGAGAGGGAACACACAAACTCCTGCGAGTTGGAGGCGCATCTCAAACTGCAGCCTTAACCTCCTCAGTTATTGATTTAGATGAATTTGTTGGAGAAAAGGTCCATGTCTGGGGAGAAACTTTCTCCTCAACAAAAGCGGCTTGGCTAATGGACGTAGGTAAGATCAAAATTGTCGAGTAAATCCTGCCTTCTCATGCCCAAATGATCAAGTTTGAGTCTGTCACTAAAAAGTATGGTTCAACGATTGCCCTTGATGATGTAACTTTTGAAGTAGGCGAGGGTGAATTTGCTTTTTTAACAGGCCACTCAGGAGCCGGAAAAACCACATTAATAAGGCTTCTTTTATGTGAGATTACCCCAACTTCTGGAAAAGTTCTAATCGAAGGCAGAGACTTAAAAAGCTTGAAAAAATCAGATATTCCTTACTATAGAAGAAAAATAGGTGTAATTTTCCAAGATTTTAAACTTCTCCAAGACAGAACTGTTTATGAAAACGTCAAAATTGCAACAGAAATTGACGGAAGAACAACCCCCGAAGAAGAGAAAAAGGTTCAAAACGCCTTAAAAGATGTTGGAATGACAAATAAAGCAAATCTATTTCCGCGCCAACTATCAGGCGGCGAAGTACAAAGAACTGTAATTGCCAGAGTTTTAGTACAAAAACCAAAAGTAATTCTGGCCGATGAGCCAACAGGAAATCTTGATCCGCAAACTGCAATGCAGATAGTCGACCTTTTGCAAGACGCAGCAAAAAACGGGGTAACGGTTCTTATGGCAACACATAATGCAGATATTGTCGATGCACTAAAACACAGAGTGATCCGCCTTAAAGAGGGTAAAATACAAAGCGACGTAAAAAAAGGAAAATACGAAAAAAATGATTAATACAGCCGTAAAACACATAAGGCGCTCCCCCTATCAAGCCTTAACCGCAATAATGATCATGACAATTACATTTTTTGTGGCAACTATCTTGATTCTTTTGGCATACGGATCATCAACAACTTTAAAATATTTCGAAACAAAGCCCCAACTTATGGCTTACCTTGTAAAAGATGGAACCCAAGAAGACGCCGAGAGAATTAGTAAAAAATTGCAAAGTGACCCACGCGTTGAACGAGTTAAAATTGTAACCCAAGAAGAAGCACTCCAAATTTACAAAGAACTCTCCTCCTCACAACCATTAATAAGCGAATTTGTTAGCCCCAAGACCCTTCCAATAAGTATTGATTTTTCTGTTGCTGATTTAAAATTTACTCAAGAGCTTATTAGTGAACTGGAAAAAGACCCAAAAATTGACGAGATCAACTTTACTGCAAGCTTAGGTACAGGGCAAAGTTTAGAAGAAGCAGTCGACAAACTATCAAACATTTCAAAATATCTAAAAATTGCAGGAGGAGTAACTTTGACGTTTCTTATTCTCTCTTCACTTCTCGTACTCTTAGTAATTATTGGAATGCGAATATCTTCACGACGCGACGAAATTGAAATTTTACAACTTCTTGGCGCAACCTCTGGTTTTATAAGAAGTCCGTTTATCGCAGAAGGAGTATTTTACGCCGTAGTCGGCGCCTTTGCAGGCTGGCTTTTAGCCTCACTTCTAACTCTTTATCTTTCCCCCTCACTTGTTGCATACTTTGCAGGAGTTCCGTTCCTGCCAAAAGATCTTTTTGGATTATTAAAACTATTTGGGATAATCCTAACTGGTCAGATTTTGCTCGCCCTAATCCTTGGAGCATCTGGAAGCTTTGTCGCAATCAAAAGATACCTCAAAATATAACAAACCGTGAGAAATTTTAAAATTTTTCTCGCCAGCCTCTTCTCTCTATTTTTATGCACCACATTATTTGTGGGGACTATTCATGCCCAATCAACCGAAGACCAGTTAAATGATATTAGAAAAAAGATAGAGGAAACAGAAAGACTTATCGCGGATACGCGACAAAGGGCACAAACACTGCAAAACGAAATTATATATCAAAACAAACAAATTGAGCTAACTACTTTAAAAATCTCAGAAACTGAAAAAGAAATTGAATCCCTTTCTGCCCAAATCAACAACCTAGAAGTTTCCTTATCCAGAATTTCCGAAGTTTTCTCCCAACGTGTTGTTGCATCATATAAATTAAAAAGACTTGGGGAACCTTTAACTCTTCTTCTTGGAGCAGATAGCGTGACTGACTTTGTTTATAGACTCCATTACCTCCAAAAGTTCCAAGAAAATGATCGCAATACTCTTATCCAAATGCAAACTACCCAATCAAACTACGAGGGACAAAGAGAAAAAAGGGAAGAGTTAAAAATAAAGCTTGAAGAACAGGGAAAAAAGCTAGAATCGCAAAAAAACCAAAAGACACACCTTTTGCAAGTGACAAAAAATGACGAGAAAAAATTCCAACAACTGCTTGCGGCGGCCAAGGCAGAACTTGAAGCAATCCAGGCGATTATTGCAGGGCGCGGATCCGAGACAAAGGTGGGAAGCATTGCCCAAGGATCAAGAATTGCTTCTATAATTTCCGGATCATCTTGTAACTCCAGTGGAGCGCATATGCATTTTATTGTTAGCAAAAACGGTACAACTGAAAATCCATTTAATCATTTAAAATCTGTAGATTATGAAAATTGCTCCGGGTCTTCTTGCAATTCTGGTGACGGCGACCCTTTTAATCCGCAAGGATCTTGGGACTGGCCTATCTATCCAAAAATCAAGTTTAGTCAAGGATACGGTTCAACCTGGGCAGTGAACAATGTCTCCTGGCTGAGACAAATTTACTCTTTCCACAACGGTATCGATATAAATAGCGACAACTCTGAAGTTCGAGCAGTTAGAAGTGGAACTCTTTATCGTGGCAGTTACTCAGGCTCCGGCGGATGCGCCCTTCGCTACGTCCGCGTCGACCACGACGAGTCAGACCTTGAGACATTTTACCTCCATATAAATTACTGATAATATAGGTTGACTGTGCATAAGCTAATTTGTGGTATCATACTTAACTTTTTAATACTTCTCTTTCCTTCTGCAATTTCGGCAGCGACATACATAAATGAGTTTTCTGCGCATCCTTCTGGAGATGAGTGGGTCGAATTTTATAACCCAGATGGTACTGACTTGACGTCCTATTGGATTGACGATGATACATCGTTTACAGATGATTCTGGGAGCACGGGCAAAAAATTATTAAGTACCCTGAATACAACAAGCAGTACATATCCGTATATCGTGTTAACGTCATCAATGTTTAACAACTCGGGTGATTATGTTGTGTTGTTCTCTGGTGACGGCACGCTAATAGATAGTTATCAATACACAAACGATCCTGGAGTAGATGTAATAATTGGTAGAAGTCCTAACGGAGGAGCATGGAGCGTAGGTTTAACTGCAAGTCAGGGTGCCACAAACCCTGCAGCTCCTACCGCAACACCAACTCCAACTCCAACGCCTGCACCAACCTCAACCCCAACTTCTGCCCCGAGTGCGACATCCACTCCCACCCCTACAACAAAGCCCACAAATACACCTACTCCAACAACAAAACCATCAAATACCCCGACCCCAAGTTCTAAACCATCACCCACTCAAATTCCTATTTCTCAAGGCAAGGAACAAATTGTTTTGGGTGTGCAAAATGACAACAAAATTGCACAGGAGGAAAAAATTGCAACAGATGAAGCAAAAACCGCAGGCTGGAAAACTCCAGTAATTGCCGCGGCATTCATACTTCCTGGCCTAGGATTAATAGGGTATAGCATCTACTCATATGTTAAAAAATCTTCTTAAGCCCTGGCTTCTACCCATGCTCTGGTGTGCTTTAATATTCTACCTCTCCTCAACTGTTCCCGGCGCGGTTTCCGGCCCGCCCTGGCTCGATTTTCTAATTAAAAAATCGGCACACATGTTTTTGTATGCCGTTTTATGGCTCTTGCTTTATAGAGCATTAAAAAAACCTTTTTACGTTTTACTTTTTACTTTTTTCTATGCAATTTCTGATGAGTATCACCAATCTTTTGTCCCCGGCAGACACCCGGGGGTTATGGATATCGGTTTTGATACTCTTGGTGGTACAATCGCAATGATATGGACAGAGAAGTTGTTACCAAAAGCGCCCAAGCTACTCAAAAAGTGGGCAGAGATTTTGGAAATAATTTAAAAGGAGGAGAAGTTGTAGGATTAGTCGGAGATTTAGGTGGTGGCAAAACTACATTTGTCCAAGGTTTAGCTCAAAGGATTGGAGTAAAAGAGAGAATTATAAGTCCCACCTTTATTATTGTTCGCGAATATGAAAATAAGTTCGGAGGCAACCTCTACCATGTAGATCTTTACCGGTTAGAAAACAATCTCAAACAAGAACTTATAAATTTAGGGATTAACAACTTTTCAAAAGATCCTAAAAACGTAATAGTTGTTGAATGGGCAGACAAGGCAAGAAAGTATTTACCGATAAGCACAACTTGGGTGGAATTTGTAAATGAGGGTGAAAATAAGCGAAACATAACTATTCGCAATTAGCCACCCGCCACAAGCCATGAAGCTATTTATTGACACTTCCAATTCTCAAGACATTACAGTAAGAGTTGGTAAGACGACCATTCAAAAACCTTCTCACAATAAAGCATCTCAGTTCCTTCTTCAATCAATTAAAGAGGCGGCAGAAATTGAAAACATCAAACTTCAACATATTAAAGAGATAGAAGTCAATACTGGCCCCGGATCATTTACTGGTTTAAGGGTTGGAGTATCTGTCGCAAACGCCTTAGGCTGGGCTTTAAAGATTCCTGTAAATGGAAAGAGTGTAAAAAAAGACGGCCCTGTGGAACCCACGTACTAACCTGATATATACTGTCTAAACAATGTTTTCTGCCCTAACTCACTTGTTTTTCCCTCGTGTGGGTAACAACCACAGAGCGCATATTCTCCATCCATATTCGGTCTTTATCTTCTTGGGTGTGTTTTCAATCTTACAGATACTTGTGTCATTTGCCCCAGGCTTTATTCCAAGAGCTTTAGGAACTACAGTTATTACCCCAGAAAAAGTTATTGAAATTACAAATAAAAAACGCACAGAACTTGGGCTTTCTAAGTTAAAAATGGATGCGACTTTAAGCATTGTCGCACAAAGCAAAGCGGCTGATATGATTGCGAGAAATTATTGGGCACACAACGCCCCCGACGGAACAGAACCCTGGCATTTTTTCAAAGAAGCCGGCTACTCATATCACTATGCTGGGGAGAATCTTGCGCGTGATTTTACAAACCCAGAAGATGTTGTTTCAGCTTGGATTGCATCTCCAACACACAAAGAAAATCTTTTTTCCCCAAAATATCAAGAAATTGGAGTTGCCGTAGTTGAGGGAGAGTTAAAAGGAAGAAATACAGTACTGGTTGTCCAACATTTTGGAACAAAGCTTGGCATAACACTTGGTCCAGAAGCGCAAAAAGTACAACCAGTTCAAACAGCGCAAGGTCTAGTTGAAGGAAAAACATTCACAGGATTTTCTCAAGTTGCTGGCTGGTTTTCGATTACAAGAACACTAGGTATTTTTATTTTAGGATTATTTGCGCTAATTTTTGTAGTAGATATGGTTGTAATTCGTGCAGAGAGCATAAACCGCGCCGCCTCGCGCTCAAGCGCTCATATAATTTTTTTAGTTGCAATAATTCTTGGAGCACTAGCTCTTAAATCCGGAATGATAATTTGATGTCACACCATCTGGCCTTAATTGGAATTGTGGGTTTGGGACTTTGGGGGATAATTGCGTTTTCTTACGACCCATGGTTTCAGTCAATTATTGTAATTTCCCTAAGTGTTGGATTTGTTTGGTGGGGGTTAGTACATCACTGGCTCCACGAAGGAGCAAAAATTGGAATACTTTTAGAATACCTTGCAATAGCTCTTCTTGGAGCAGGGATCCTTTTATCAGTAATCTGGAGCAGATAAAGAACAATATTTGTACTCAGCCTAGATGATTTTGAAGCTGTTTCGTGGTATGCTTGCCCAATATGGAACCCCAAAGCGAAATATTTACAAGCCCCACAAAGGGTCCGCTCAATCTTGAGGGCGTTATTGATGAAATATCAGACTTTGTCGGCCAGTCCTCAGAACACTCCTACAGAATTGTTATTGGAACAGATTCTCAAGCAAAAAGGATAAACGGCGAGGCAGAAATCGATTTTGTGACAGCCGTGGTAGTTCACAGAATAGGCTATGGCGCCCGCTATTTTTGGAAGCGGGAAAAACAAAAAAGAAAGTATGTATTGCGCGAAAAAATCTACACAGAGACTATAAAATCCCTGGAATTTGCAGAAAAATTTGTTCCTAAGATTCGAGACAGAATAACTGCCGCCAAGTATGACTTGGAAATCCATATAGACGTTGGCCCCATTGGCCCAACTCGCGACATGATAAAAGAAATCGTAGGAATGGTACGAGGTTCGGGTTATACCCCTAAAACAAAGCCTGAATCATACGGCGCCTCCTCCGTCGCCGACCGCCATACGTAAAAATCCAAGGCAAAATTACTTCACGTTTTCACCGGCTAATTTTTTTGCTTCTTCTCTAAAAAACTCCTTTAATTCTTCTAATTTTAGCTCCTTGTACATTTTTGGCAAAAACTCGAAACCCTCAATCTTGATATAATCTGAAGCAATAATAAAAGGCTCGAGATCAACATTAAATTTAATCCGTACACCCTCCCTAAGATCCCAAACCGTAAACTTTTTTAATAAGAAATAAAGATCAACAAAATCTTTTACCTCGTTTCTTTGTGTGACAGTCAGCAGTTTGTTTACAGCAATATCGAGAAGGGAATCAATTCTCAAGAGATTAAAATTTTTACCATCTTCTAACTGTTTATATGGGTGGTAAGAAAAGTCTATCTTGATTTTTTCTCCGTCTTTAAAAACAGCAAAGCACTTAAATAGCGGACCAAGGAATTCCGACTGGAGCTCAAATCCCAGCGTTTCTCCCCACTCTTTAAACTGTGTAATCATAATTTGCGTGTCGAACCTCTTTGTTGAAAAGAAGTCAAGATCAACGCTTTCCCTGTGCTGTAAATAAAAAGCACTCAACGCTGTTCCACCCGTGAAGTAAAAGGTTGAAGTTAGAAAACGATCTTGAGCTATTAAGCCCAATATTTGTTCCTGTCTTTTTGTGAGGATCGGATTTTTCCCCATATCAATAATTCCATTAACTGCTTTCGCTCGAGAAACAAATTAAGCTTATCCCAATATTTTTTAACATCAGCAAGCTTTATTTTTTCTCCTTTTTCGGGACCATAGTTTATCGTTCGTTCTAAAATTAATATCCTTCCTTGCTCTGTTTTCTCAAGCTCTTTTCGGTCATAGTCCCAAATAAATGCCATTTGAATTATTATATACCCCAAAGCTATGAAATTCCACACTGCGCCTCTTCCGTCGCCGACAAGCACACTTGACTTACTATCGGTTTTGTGGTATAATATGTGCCTGTACTGGCAGATTTCAATCTGCGACGCACCCTTCTCGACCCACACCCCGGTGAATGTGGCCAATATCTACAACATGTCGACATGGGAGAACGTCGAGGTTGGTAGCGAACTGGGCAAGCGGGTCGTAGAGCGGCTGGAAGAGATCTTTGCCAACAGCGAAGACGAACTCTGCCCCGACTGCGACCTCGCCGCATAAGGCCAGAGCCAAGACCGACAGAGTCCCTAAGCCAGCTTGGACAATTCCAAAAATGTTCGATCGAACATTTTTGTCCAGGCCGGCACTCTCAAAGCAGACAAATTTGAGATTACACCTTAAAGGTGTACGCTTAAAACTTTGTAGGTTTTGAGAGGGAAACGAGACAATTCGTTTTCTAATAAGCACATATAAAAAGGAAGGTAGCCCATGACAAGTGACGAACTGGCCATCAGACGTGTGATTCAAGAGGTTCTTGACAGCGAGTATCCTCGCAAGAGGGAGCTAAAAGGTGCGCTTGTCTCAGCCAAGACGATGGGACTGATCGACCTCGTCGAGCAGATTGAGCACCAACTGGCTGAGATTGAACGCGTAAGGCGAGATGGTCGCGAGAAGGTAAAGGCTGCAAAGACCTTCATCGGTCTTGCGCCTGGAACTTCAGGGACGTATCACCACCCTCATTACGGCGACATCCCGGTTACATTCTTGGCTGTGACCAGATCGAAGCTCAGGATTCAGCGGGTGAACAAGCCGCGCATTGTTCACGAGATCGATCCGCGCTGCTTTACACCCTTTCCGAGCTAAGGAAAGGAGAAGGAATGTGGCAAACAAAGACAGGTCGCCACCCAAAGGAAGGGTGAAGCCCGAGCTTAGGGAGCGGATTATTCGGGAGCTAAAAAAAGTTGCCCAGACTGATCCGAGTCCCCGTAATCGTCAAGAAGCCCAAAGGCGTCTTGACGCGATTATTTCGACCGCACCAGCAGGCTGAGGAGTAAAAAACCACGGGGCTTTTTCTTGGCAATAATGTTAAACTAAATTATGGCTGAAGCAGGAACAGAAACTAAAGTAATTACACCTCCAGCAAGACCGGAACCAACAGCCTTTGCATCCCAAAAAGAAGAAGACGGGTTTATTAATACTTTCCGCGAGTGGACGGAAAGTGCTCCATTTCGCGACCTGGACAAAACCCGCAAGGAGCTTATCGACAACCTTCACCCTATAAATCAAAGGTCGGAAGGCCAAAGGCGGGTTTAGAAAAGGGAACTGGGAATAGTTGCGGAGTGGTGCGCGTTTTATGTTTTCCAGCAGGAGTTAGAAAAGCACCCTGGCTTAAAAGTCTCAATAGAAAAAGCGCCCGCGGAGGAAGACAAAAAATACAAGGTCGATATAGATATTGCTGTTCTTGGTGGGCACTACCGTGTTGATTTGACTTGTTCACGGGAAGAATATGAAAAAAAACTGAAAAGCCCGTACGCTCCGGGACATATGAGCATTCCGGCATTTGTTGACCCTAAACACACAGGTGTTCAAGTCGTGGTTGATGTTGTCCGCGCGCTTTATGGACACTTAAGTCCCGCACAGTTTCGGGAGTTTGCTGTTTTTATGGAAAATCCTCGCGCAAGTGGAAAATAAACCCTACCTGGTGTATACTTACTACAGGTTTAACACGAAGGAGGAAAGAAGAATGTGTTGCTCCTTAAAATTGCCTTCGCGCGGTTTCTGACACGACGCTTTAAGCTAAGCGCTGGGGAATTGCACCAGGTACTCAAAAAGGACGGAACCCAGGTCTATCTGGTAGTTGGATATATTCACCTGATGGGCCGAATCTGGTTGGCCTATTCCTACCCCGGTCGAATGGACCTCAACCTTTTTCTAAATGAAAGGGCGAAGCTTACAGAGGCGGGTGTCCCGCTCAATGAAAAGCGAATACACGCAGAACAGGTATTTAGGAGTTTGTTTGACAATCATCCGATTGTCAAACAAACAGACCTGGAGATGCCAGATGTCCATATCCGGCTGATCTGGGCCAAAAAACTGCCAACTACCTAAAAGTCTAACAAGCCCCGTGAGGATTAAAAAACCCGCGGGGCTTTTCTATTCCAGCCAGCATTCTCCACTCTAGTAGTGGAGAACAAATGACAAGAAGTTCCGCACGTGCGGCAAAGTTTGTCAGATATTTATGAGAAATTGAGGTGTTATTTCTCTAAAAGATCAGGTCTATTTTTCTTTGTTCTCTCAATTGCCACATTTTTTTTCCAAACATCTATTGCTTTGTGGTTGCCCGATAAAAGAACTTCCGGCACTTTCCAGCTGCGGAAATCTTCCGGTCTTGTGTACTGGGGATACTCCAAAAGACCCGACTCAAATGATTCATGGACTGTGGCATCTTCTTTTGTGAGAACACCCGGAAGTAACCGCACTACTGTGTCGACCACCACCAT
>ERZ1292623.837-Hain-H51-01um-R1-837-length-31331-cov-7_pt1 | contig 31331 bp, 29 predicted proteins | sample MGYA00564398_ERZ1292623 | MGnify/ENA primary metagenome ERZ1292623 (study PRJEB36523, sample SAMEA6512633) | groundwater metagenome | collected 2019-01-07 | study: AquaDiva: Metagenomics assemblies of 32 groundwater samples
GTTGAGATGTTTCTGAATACTGAAACTGTGTTACTACTAGCATTAGCAACTGCCAAATCACTCTTTCCATCTCCATCTATATCTCCTATTGCTACTGAATATGGTTGAGTTCCAGTTGTAAAATCTACTTTTGGTAAAAAAGAATTATCTGTAATTCCACTTCCACCGAATGATACTACAAATGGTTTTGCGCTTTGGGCAATTAATCCTGTTGTAATATTTAATACAGTTATTGGTTGGTAGGTTGCGCCAACTGGTACTGTAACTGTTAACGAGGTTGCGCTTGCGCTACTAACAGTTGCATTTGTCGCACCAAACCAAACTATATTATTTGCTGCGGTTGTGTTAAAACCTGTGCCATTAATTGTTACTATTGTACCAACTGGTCCACTTGTTGGAGTGAAGGAGGTAATTGTTGGTTGTGCGTAAAGAAATGTTGTTGTTAAAAACAAAATTAAAAGTTTGGAAATATTTTTCAAATTAATTTTCATTTTATTTAATAATCACATTACAGCTATCAATTTGTTTGATAATAATTTTTTGTCGCAAAGTATCTAACACTAAAATCGAGTCTTGTAAAATAGAAATAAAAGTTGCGCCCGCAGAAACTCCTTTTACGCGAAGTTTAATAAGCGAGCCAGTACCGAAAACACCTTTTGGGTTACCAAGCCCGACGCCAAAATTTAAATCAATGGTTCCATTTACAATATTATTATCCTCTATTAAAACTGGTTGCCCATAGTTACGAGCTAAAAAAGTATCAGCTACGGCAGAAAGAATTTGAATTTTCGATTTATCATATTTTAAAGTAACATGCGCCGATAAAAGCGAAGAAACTTGTTTCATCCTTAAAACCACATAAAATTGATTTTGCAGATTTCTCTCTATAGTATTAGGGACGATAAACAAAGCTGGCGATTGAAGAATATCAACTGTAAAATTCCTAATTGAAAGTGGGTCAGTAATATCCGAAATGGAAACATTATTTTCGTGTCGCGCACGGACAATAAATTTATGTAAATCATCATCCATATAATTGAGTATTAAAGTTGTGTCGATACTCCAATCGCTCCACTGCGAGGTATCAAGTCTCCACGAAAACATTTTTGCAACATTATTTCCACTCCAAGCAAAAGTTGCTGTGCGAGTAAAAAGCCGAACGCCTTCAGATGGTCCCGAGATAATTTGTACAGTTGGTTTTACAAAATTTTTGCTATTTGGGTCGTTAGGATTATTAAAGTCGTCATTAATATTTTTAGGGACATTTGGAGGAGTGCAACTAAGAGTTGAAATAACAATTACAAAAATAATTGATTGAATAATAAAATTTATTTTTTGAAAATTAAAAGATTTCAATATTTTTTTTATTGATAACATTTAAAATGTTATTGTATAATTTATTTTTGGTCCAAACCCATCATGCGAAAGAGATAATTTTTGTTCGGTTGCTTTTTTCTTTTTTAATTCTTCTTCTTTATCCATCTCATTTTGTTCCAATCTTCTAAAATCATCTTCGGGATCATTTAAAAACACATCTAACACATTTACCAAATAAACTGCAGTTGCCGAAATTGTAGCGGCAGTAAATCTACTATAACCAGATAAAACTTCCTCACCAAGTGTGGTCATACTATCGCGTAAAATTTTTAATTTCACAGGATCTTTTTCACGATTGTACACATTTTCTAACCAAGCATAATCGCTATTTTGTTTATCATACTTGATATAAAAAACAACAGCCGCCGTGACAGTGCCAACTTGCAAAACAGGATAGTGCCAACCAAATCTTTGCGCATACATTTGTCCCCAACCTGGCGCAACTACCGAACGCCACATCGAACCGAAATGATTTGCTCGAGTAAGTGGAAATTCTAAATTAATAATTTGATTATCTTTTAATACAAAAAATTTTTCAACTGGCGCATAACCAATTCCAGCAATTCGTAAAGTATATTGCCCCGGTGGCAACTCCATTCGATTTATTTTTTCTTTTCCAATAAAATTTTTATTTAAATAAATTTTTACCATTGGAGAAGTTGTTACACTTAAAAATCCATTTTTAGAACGAAGTTTTAAATTTGCGGTATATTTTTTTGCTCTATCTACCGAAATAGAAATTGAGTCGGAGAAATAGCCATCTAAATCTGCACGAATCATATAATTACTTTTTTGGAGATCTTCTAACATTAACATTTTTTCAGGTTGCCCAACAAATACTCCATTAACAAACACTTTAGCTCCCGGTGTATTTACTTTAATAATTAAGTCTGCGGTTAAAAGTTTTTCAAGTTCCGCATTGATTAAAATCTGATTTCTACCATTAACAAAAATTTCATCGTTCACAGATGAATATCCGTTTCTTTTAACTTCAAGTCTGTGATAACCGACACCTTTAATAAAAATTCTACTATTGTCTTTTACATCCTTTAGGAGAGTTCCATCTAAATAAATTTCAGCATCAACAGGTTTGATTGAAAAAGAAATTTGCGATTGCTTTGTGGAATCGGGAATTATAAAAACAAAATCTCCGCCATTATCGCTTAAATAACCAAACTGCGGATGGATTTTGCCAGCAGTTGTACCAACTACTTTTTGAATTACTTGCCCAGCTATTTCGGTTACCGAAATTACTCCATCACTATTTTTATCGCCAGTGGAATTTTCTAACATTTCGAAAATTGATTGAGTAAATATTGGTAGATCGCCTTTAACTCGTTCGGATACAGATTCATATCTATCAGCCGCAACAAAAATTTGCGAAACATTTTTTAAAAATATTTGTTCGCTTCTGGTTCTTGTTGGTGGCATTGTACTAAATCTTTCTTTAACAGGTATTCCTCCGGCGCTCACATCGAGTAAAACAAAAGAATGTTTTGCTTTTATTTTTGCTACTAAATTTTTTAATGTGTCAAGAGATAAACAAGTGCGTTTTGCCTTTTCAAAAGTTTCAAGCGAACCATCAAAAGGAATTAAAAATCCCTCTTCAAGATTATTATTATTTTCATCATAAGCGGTATAACATCTGCCGGAAAAATAAAATATAACTCTATCAAGTTTTGATAAACTTTTAATTTTTTTGAAAGCATCGTTAATTACCGATAGTCGCGCTTCATCATTTACAAGTGTAATTATATTTGCTTTTGGAAAACCATATTTCTGATTTAAAATATTTTGAAATTTTTCTACCGAAGCAACCGATGTTAATCGAGTATCAGTTTGAGTGTATTGGTCGATGCCAATTAAAATTGCGTAGCTTTGTTCGTAAGCATGATGAACTTTTTTAGAGACGGGATCTTCGTAATATGTAGTAGCAGTGAATTTCGATTGCGAATATAAAAACTCACCTGCTATCAAAAAGAAGATGTATAATTTCAGAAATTTCAACATAATTAAAATATTTTACTCTCTCTTGAATACAAAAGTAGAAAAATTGACTTTACTTGTCAATAGAATTATTTGTTACCTTGATACAAATCTCAATTAATAATAGCCAGCTTCACGGCTTTGTTTTATCATTTTTACATCTTGCAAATGTGGCGCTTTAACTCTTATTTCAAATCGGTAGCCTTTCAAATAGCCAATCGGCGTCCAGCTGAAATTCATTTCCCAACAATGTAAATCGCGATAGATTGTAATAAATGGCGCAGCAAATTCTTTTTTGACTAAATCGTAACTTGAAGAGGCGTTAAATTTCCATTTTTCTGTTAGATTAAAAGATAAATTTGCACTCATATTTGCGCTACGAAAAATTTGATTTGGATTTTCTTGATTTTGTGAAAAGAAAAAACTCAAAGATAAATTCCACGGAATAGAAAAATCTGGCGGATCAGTTTCGTAAAGTGTACGATAGCCACGCAATTTTTTTTCTTGCGATTCAATTAATCGCAAACTATCAATCGTTGAGACTTCTGCTTTATTATTTTTTTCACCACGCAACGAAGTTGACATACTAAAATTTATATTTGTCAAATCAGCAATCCTTCCTTTTTCTTTCCAAAGTAAAGAATTAACTCTCGTTAGATTTTTAGAATCGTAATCGTAAAATCGATATGTACTTCCACCACTCAAATTTAAATATTGACCAATATCAGTTCTGAAAGATAAATTCAAATCTGAAAGTTGAAATTGTGGCGCGGAGAAATTATAATAGAGTGAAGCATTTAAATTTAACAACTGATATTTTTTTTCTGTTCGCACAGAGTCATCTGCAATTGTTTTGGCTTCAAACAAATTACTTACATTTAATGAAAGTGCTTGCGATTTGCCTTGCGGTGCGCCACCAAAAATTTCTCGCTCAAAACGATTGTATAAAATTTCTTTTCCATTTTTATCTTTATAAGTTCTGTAAAAATCAAAATTCGGTGTTGAAAAATCCGGTTGATACGAATAAGTTAAACTCGGCATTAGTGTGTGACGAAATCCTCCAAATCCTTTTATTGGCAATTGCATCATTCCATATAATCTTGTTGATGCAGAAACTCCAAGATTATAAAATCTAACTGGAGCAAAACCAAAAACTTCGCGCTTGATTGGATTATTATTTCCGTCAACCGAATCAACAATAATAGATTTGTCGTACCATTTTTCGGAATAACTTAAATAAGGAGACAAATTAAAATTTTTTATTTTTGGAGAAGCATTGACTGATAAAGAGTGCGACAAACCATATCTATCTAATTCTGAAAAACTATTTTTTTCACTGGAAAAAATTTTATTGTTCAATCTTAAAAATTGAGTATTGTAACTCATTCCGATTAATTCGTACCAACTTGATTCGGTTTGCAAAAGTTGAAGACCGCGAGATTTCTTTTTCGATTTGAAAGGATAAATTTGTGGCATCGCAAAATTCATCGAAGGAAAAGTTGAGTAAACATCTCCAGTCCTTAAATCCTGTCGGCGCGAAATATTTAAATTCATACTATTGCTTGTTCCCTCAAAAGTTTTGCTATAAGTTGCGTTTGAATAAATTTCCTGACGCAATAAATCCTCATAAGTTGTGCTGGTTTTGTAAGAATTATTACTTGCAAATGTAAAATCAACATCGATTCGTGAGTTTGGCGAGAGTTGCTGGAAATGTTGCAAATTTGCACGATAGTTACTTTCGTCTCGTCTATCGAAATCATCTTTTTCGCCCAAAGTTATGCGCGAGTAATCCATAAAAATTCTTCCAGAAAAATTATATTTCAGTCCGTAATGCAAATCGGAATATGCGCGCCAACCACCGTGAGAATATAAATCAGTTAAAAAATTAATATCAAAATAATCATTCGCCGCCCAATAATATCCAAGATGAGATAAATATCTTCCTCGTTGCCAATGCTCGCCGTAAGTTGGCGCAATTATTCCGCTTCTTCTTCCATTTTGATTTGGAAAAACTCCGAATGGTAAAGCGAAAATTGGAACATCAGCGATGTAAAGATAAATTGGTCGAGCAATAATTTTATCGCGCAAAGTAATTTTCATCTGCGGACTGTAAAAATAAAAATGAGGATGAGCATCATCGCAAGTTGTGTATCTCCCGTTGGCTACATACAAAATATTTTTATCTATTTTTTTTATTTGTTGTCCATGATAATATCCTTGCTCTTGTTCGGTGTCGCCCAAAACTACTTTTCCCTTTTTAGATTTAAAATTATATGCAACATTAAATCCTTTGTACTCATCTGGACCATCAGTCATAATTGGCAAACCGAAATATCTTTTTTTAAGCGAATCAGTTTGCGGTTTTGTTGAATCGATTATTCCTTTTGCAAGTAGCGAACTTGTATTCCAATCAATATCAATGAATTCACTTTTCAGTGACATCTCTGCTTGCTTCACTCCACTTTTTCCAAAAAGTTTCATCGAGCGAGAATTGAAATCATAAATTATCGAATCGCTTGAATTGTAATTTACAAGCGTTTCAATTTCATCATTCGAACTTAATGTGTCAACTACTGAGGTCGTATCAGTTTGCGAAAATATATTTATCGAAAAAGAAAAAAATAAAATAAATATTTTAAAAATATATTTCATTATTTATTTTTTTCTTTCGGTTTAACGCGGTAAACTTTTTCACCGGGACGAATCATTCCAAATTCTTCTCGCGCAACTTTTTCGATAGTCTCGGGATTACTTTCCAAATTTTTAATCTCTTTTTTTAAGATATCTCTTTCGGATTTTGCATTTTCAATTTTTTGGAGCAATTCGCTCTTTTCGGCTTCTAAACTCAATCGTTTTACAATTCCCTTGTTATTGAATAAGAAGACAATTAAAAGAAAAAAGAAAGCAATTAAAATCGCGCTTCTTTTTTTATTGTTCTTTGCACTTTCAATTAAACTTGAAAATGAAATATTTTTAATTTTATTTAGAAATTTCATCTTTGCTGAAGAGAAATTATGAAGATTTGAGTAGATTTAAAAGAGGGTTAATTTGCAATTGTTAGTTTGCAAATCATTTCGCAAAGTTCGGGAAATTCAATCCCAATTGCTTTTGCCGCTTTCGGAACTAAACTTGTGGCAGTCATTCCGGGCAAAGTATTTATTTCCAATGCAAAAAATTTTCCATCATCTTGCAAACGGAAATCTGCTCTCGCAAATCCTTCGCATTGGCAAATATCAAAAAATTTTTTTGATGCAAACTCGATTTTTTCGGCTAAATTTATTTCTAAATCTGCGGGACAAATATATTCGGTCATTCCTTTTGTGTATTTATGCGCGTAATCGTAAAATCCACCTTGCGGTTTGATTTCGATTATTGGTAAAACTTTTTCGCCGATGATTGCAACGGTCAATTCTCTTCCGGGAATAAATTTTTCTATTAGCGCAGTTGAGGAAAATTCAAGCGCAGTTAAAATTGCTTTTTCGATTTCATTTTCATTTTCTACAATTGTTAAACCAACAGTCGAACCTTGGTCGTTTGGTTTTACAACAAGCGGATAACCAATTTTTAAATTTATTTCGAAAATTATTTTTTGCAAATCAAAATTATTTTTCGCAGTCAACCACTCGGCAGTTTCAATTCCGTTTTGCTTCAATAAAATTTTTGTAATTGCTTTATCCATTGTCAAAGCGCTCGACATTACTTTTGAGCCAGTATATTTTATTCCTCTAAATTCTAAAAGCGATTGAATCCTTCCATCTTCTCCCCACTGACCGTGTAAAGTTAGAAATACTAAATCAACATCATTTAATAATTTTGATTCTACGCAATCGATATAATTTTTTGGAGATAATTTTTTTAATTCATCTTCGTTCGGAAATTGAGAATGAATTCCATCGGGCAAAATATTTTCAATCTCAAGTGGTTTATCGCCAAGTGCGGGATCGAAAAGCAAAACCGAATGCCCTTTTGATTTAAGCGCTATTGCAACTGCTTTTCCACTTGCAAGAGAAACTTCTCTTTCGGGAGATGAACCGCCGAGAAAAACTGCGATTTTCATTTTCGCATCGCCAAATTTAAAGTTTCAAAAATTTGCAAAGTTACTTTCGACCGATTCAAAGTATAAAAATGAATTCCGTCAACTTCGTTATCAACTAAATCGCTCACTTGTTCCGTCGCCCAGTGTGCGCTGATTCGCTCAATCGCTTCATCGGTTTCTCCTCGTGAAAGCATTCGCAAAAGTTTTGCAGGATATTTTGTACCAAGTGCGAGTTCCGCCATTCTCTCCATTCCCTTTTTTGAATTGATTGGCATGATGCCAGCAATGATTGGAATTTTAATTCCGGCAAGTTCGCATCGTTCGCGAAAATCGAAAAACTCGCCATTATCAAAAAATAATTGTGTGCAAATATAATCCGCGCCCGCGTCAACTTTCATTTTTAAAAAATCCATTTCCTTTAAACGATTCGGAGTTTCAGGATGACCTTCGGGAAAACCGGCAACACCAATTCCAATTTGTGGAAAATTATTTTTGATAAATGCAACAAGCTCTGATGCAAATTGAAATCCATTTTTAACTTGATTGAAATTCGTTTCGCCATTTGGGGAATCGCCACGAAGCACCATTATATTTCTCACTCCGCTTTGTTCGTATTTTTTTAAGATAGAAAAAATATCATCTTTGGTTGAGCCGATGCAAGTTAAATGCGCAACTAAATTTAAATTATTTTCTTTTTGAAGTTTAACAACAAGCTCGTGAGTTAATTCTCTGGTGGAGCCACCAGCGCCGTAAGTAACGCTGACATAAGATGGATTCAGCGGAACTAAATGTTGAATCGTTTCAAATAAAATTTTTGACGCTTCAGTAGTTTTTGGCGGAAAAAATTCAAAACTAAAACTTGGTTTAGTCTCTTTTAATATTTCTTTTATATGTTTTGACAAATTCTTCTCTTTAATTATTTATCGGAATTTACAATTTTTTTTGGACAATTCAATTCTGAATTAAAACAATTATCAGTTAGCAATCCTAACGCGCCACTCTTCGACTGTCTCAGAGTGACTGTCATCCTGAGCCTGTCGAAGGATGACAAAATTATCAATTATCAATAAATAGTCTTTGTGTTCAACTTCGTGACTTCATGTCTTGGTGGTTATTTATTATTAACAAATAATTGTCATGCTGAGTTCATAAAAGATTGCCACTAAGTCTCTAAGTCACCAAGTCTCACTAAGATTTTTTTTACACCACAAAAAAAGCAATGTCATGCTCGATGTATTTTATCGAGCATCCATTTATGGATTCCCGCTCACAGCATGCGGGAATGACAAAAGAAAAGTGACTTCGATACATTCTCTTTCAGCGAATTACTCAGTCACCATTTGATTTGAAATAAATTAATAACCCCAGACTTTAGTCTGAGGAAAAGTCTCCCCAAACTCACTCGGACTTTAGTCCAAAACAATGTGACTAAAGTCGAAGCTGTTTTTTTGTTGTAACCCCGAGATAAATCTCGGGGTTATTAAAAAACATTTCACAAAAAATAATGTCATTCCCGAACGATTTTATCGGGAATCTAATATTGGATTCCCGCTTTAAGTGGCGCTTTACGCCATGGCGCCATAGGCGCTCACACATGGGAATGACAAATTGTTTGTAAATATTTTTTTTCTTTGTGTTCAACTTTGTGTCTTCGTGTCTTGGTGGCTATTTATTTTTATAACTATCTTTTCTTCATCCTGAAGGGATGTAACATTTATAGCAAATGATTTTCGTTTTGTTGTTCGACTCCGTTGGAGTCGCACATGTTTTTATATTTTCTTTCTATAAATGTATGATGCCGTTGGCATCTTTTTATATCTAAATATATTTATTTTTCTTTGTGTTCAACTTCGTGTCTTTGTGTCTTAGTGGCTATTTTTTTATCTCTATCTCACAAAGATGCACTATGTGATTTTTTATTTTACAGATCACTCCTAAAGGAGTTCGAAAAGATTTTATGCTTTAAATCTACAAACAGAACGCACCTACGGTGCTTTTAAATATTTTAAAAACCCCAGCGGGGTGAACTGTTTGTAGTAGATTAATTAAAAAATATAAAAAGCTCCATCGGAGCAACCTGTAAAATATTTTTTCTTTGTGTTCAACTTCGTGTCTTGGTGGGCATTTTATTTTATAAATATAAAATTGTCATGCTGAGTTCATAAAAGCATGCCACTAAGTCTTTAAGTCACCAAGTTGCACTAAAATTTTATTTAAATGATAATTGTTAACTGATAACTGCTAATTGTAAAAACTATTCATATCGCAATGCATCTATCGGATTTAAATTTGATGCTTTTCTTGCAGGATAGTAACCGAAAAAAATTCCAATCGCCGCAGAAAAAATAAACGAAAGTAAAATCGATTGCGTTGAAACTAAAATCGGCCAACCTGCAAAAGATGAAACAATCTTCGCCGCACCAACTCCAAATCCAACTCCAATTGCGCCACCAAATAAACAAAGTACAATCGCTTCAACTAAAAATTGCAATAAAATATCTTTTTGTCTTGCGCCAACCGACATTCTAATTCCTATTTCGCGAGTTCTTTCGGTAACCGAGACAAGCATAATATTCATAATTCCAATTCCGCCAACAATTAATGAAATTGATGCGATTGATGCTAAAAGCATTGTTAAAATTTTTGTTGCCGATGAGGCTGTGTTTGCAATTTCAGATTGTGTGCGAATAATAAAATCATCTTCTTGTCCATTTTCAATTTTATGTCTTATTCGTAATAATTCTTCGATTTGCTTTTGCGCTTCTGGGATTAATGCTTCAGTTTTTGCAGATGCAAAAATAATTCCCAAAGTAGTTACTCCCATTAATTTTTTTTGAACCGTTGTATACGGAGCAATTATTACATCATCTTGGTCAGCTCCTTGTGCGGATTGTCCTTTTTCATCTAAAACACCGAGAACTTTAAATGGCAATTTTTTAATTCTGATAATTGAACCAACAGGATTTCCCTCTTTAAATAAATTTTCCGAAACAGTTTTTCCAATCAAACAAACTTTTGCTGATGACCGAACATCAGCATCTGTAAAATAATATCCTTCGGAAAGTTCCCAATTGCGAATATTAAAATAATCGGGTTGAATTCCCATCACCGATGTATTCCAATTTTCTTCCGAATAAATAATTTGTGCATTCGTTCTTATTGCGGGAGTAAGCATATCAACCGCCGGACAACGATTTTTTATTTCAAACATATCATCTTCGGTTAAAGTTGACATTGTTCCGACTCCCATTCTCACTCCACCTTGCGCAAACGAAGCGGGAAAAATCATCACAACATTTGTACCAAGCGAAGCAATTTGTTGCTCGATGCTGTATTGCGCTCCTTGACCAACAGCCATCATTGCAATCACAGCGCCAACGCCAATAATAATTCCGAGCATTGTTAAAAAAGAACGCATCGTGTTACGGGCTAATGAACGAAATGCAACTTTTAGTGTATTGAAAAAATTCATGCCGCTTCCTCATCATCATCTAAAATATCTGGCATATTTTTTAATTTTTCAGATGCACTTTGCCACTGATTAAAAGTAAAATCGCTTCGGATTTTTCCATCTTTAAAAATTACATTTCGTTTTGCAAATTCAGCAATTTCCATTTCGTGAGTAACTAAAAGAATTGTAATTCCTTTTTCATTTAATTTTTGAAAAATTTCCATCACCTCAACACTCGTTCGAGAGTCAAGATTTCCAGTTGGTTCGTCCGCTAATATAATAGAGGGATTATTTACAAGTGCACGAGCAATTGCTACTCTTTGTTGCTGCCCGCCCGAGAGTTGATTTGGTAAATGATGCGCTCTATCAGACAAGCCAACAATTCTGAGTGCTTCAATCGCCAATTCTTTTTTCTGTTTTATATTTGGATGAGAATAAAATAAAGGTAACTCAACATTTTCAATCGCCGATGTGCGAGCAAGCAAATTAAATCCTTGAAACACAAATCCAATTTTTTTATTTCTGATACTCGCAAGCTGATTTCGATTTAATTTTGCAACATCCACTCCATCGAGAAAAAAATCTCCTTTAGTTTGTTTATCAAGGCAACCAATAATATTCATAAAAGTAGATTTGCCCGAACCCGATGCGCCCATAATTGCGACAAACTCACCTTTTGAAACTGAAGTTGAAATGTTTCGAAGCGCGTGAACTTCCACATTTCCCATTTTGTAGGTTTTTGATAAATGGTTAATTGATAAAACTAATGGATTTGTTTCAGCCATTTTACATTCTTCGAGGTGAGCCACCGCGTTGCTGTGATGGATTAAATGGATTTACACTTTTTTCAATTTTGTCCTGAACAACTCCGACGACAACCTCGTCTCCCTCTTTTATTGTTCCATTAAAAATTTCTGTAAAAGTTCCATCAACAAGTCCGGTTTTTATTTGGATTGAAACTAATTTATTATTTGAATTCAAAATCCAAATTTTTGAATTTTTTATTTTTTTGATTGGCACCAAAGTTTCAATTGAAATTGAATCGATATTATTTTTTGCTATCAAATTTTTATTTTTCGATTTGAGTGAATCTTTATTTTTTAAAACTACATTTGAATCGATTTCGGTTTCATCTTGCGATGGCTGAAACCGTAAAGCAAGTGTTGGAACTTTTAAAACATTTTTTTGTTCTTCAATTAAAATAGAAACTGTCGCTGTCATCCCGGGCATTAATTTTAATTCTTCGTTCGGCACATCAATTATAACAGTGTATGTTACAACATTTTGCACAACTGATGGCGAAAGTCGAACTTGTTTTACCGTGCCGATAAATTCTTGTTCGGGATATGAATCAACAGTAAAAGTTACAGATTGTCCAACTTGAACTTTTCCGATGTCGGCTTCATCCACACTTGCTTGAACTTGCATTTTAGTTAAATCGTTTGCGATTGTAAAAAGTGTTGGCGAAGCAAAACTTGCCGCAACAGTTTGCCCAACATCAACCTGACGAGAAATTACAACTCCATCAATCGGAGAGCGAATTGTTGCATAACGCAAATTAATATTTGTTCTTTCAAGTTGCGCTTCCGATTGTTTTTTTAGCGCATCGGATGTTTCAAACTCGGCAAGCGCTTTGTCGTAATCGGATTGTGGTGCTAATTTTTTTTCTAATAAAGTTTTAACTCTTCTAAAATTTCTTTTTGCTTCGTTAAGTTGCGCGCTTGTGCGTTGTAAATTTGCTTGCGCATCGCGAACTTGTGCTTCAAGAAAAGTTGGATCGATTTGCGCAACAATTTGTCCCGTTTTGACTTTGTCGTTAAAATCGGTAAAAAGTTTTAAAATTGTTCCACTGACTTGTGTGCCAACTTGAACAGTTTGTACTGCGCTTAAACTGCCGGTTGCAGTTACTAAAACTTTTATATCACCACGAGTAATTTGTTCAAAACGATAATTGATTGGTTTTTTTTCTTCACGAATAAAATACCAATAAGTTAATCCACCAATTAGGGCTAAAATTAAAGTTGAAACAACGATTTTTTTAAACATATGTTTTCGATTTTTCTAAAAGTAAAAAAGTTTATCCTAATTTAAAAGTATTTTTTATTTGAATTGTTGGACTAAAGTCCGAGTGTGTGTTGTACACTTAACCCCAGACTAAAGTCTTGGGTTATTCAAAAAAAATTAAATCTTAGTGCGACTTGGTGACTTAGAGACTTTGTGGCAAAAAAAAATAGCCACGAAGCCACCAAGACACCAAGTTGAACACAAAGAAAAAATATTTATGGATTCCCGATAAAAATGGCGCTTTACGCCATGGCGCCAAAAGCGCTCACATTCGGGAATGACAAATAAAAAATTCCATCTCAATTTTTTGAAACGGGCTTGCCCGCCGTAGGAGGGATTTGTTATTAAGTCATCCTTCGACATGCTCAGGATGACAAACTCACTCAGAATGACGTTTTGTGATTAAGCCATGCTTCGACAGGCTCAGCATGACGGTCACTCTGATCCTGTCGAAGAGTGACGAGTAGGGATTGATAAATGATTAATGCTAATTGTAAATACTAATTGCCAATTGCTTCAACCGCACAAATTGCAGTCATATTTACAATATCATTTACTTCGGCGCCTCGTTGCAAAATATGTACAGGTTTTGCCATTCCCATTAAAATTGGTCCGATAACTTCTGCTTCTCCAATTCTCGCCATCAATTTATAAGCTATGTTTGCGGCATCGAGGTTTGGAAAAATTAAAACATTTGCACTTGATTGTAATTTACTAAATGGAAATTCTTTGTTCAAAATTTCTTGTATAACTGCAGTATCGGCTTGCATCTCTCCATCAATAATTAAATTTGGATTTTGCTGTTTGATTATTTCAACTGCTTCTTTAACTTTTAATGATTCAGGATGAATTGTACTTCCAAAATTACTGAACGAGAGCATTGCAATTTTTGGATCTTGACCAAATCGTTTAACTGTTTCAGCACTTAACAATGCGATATTTGCTAAGTCCTCCGAAGTTGGAGAAATATTTACAGTTGTATCGGCAAAAAAGTAGACACCTTTTCTAACAACTACAATGTACATTCCGCAAACAATTTTTCTTTCTTTTTTAACTCCGATAACCTGAAGAGCGGGGCGAATCGTATCGGGATAATGAGAAGATAACCCTGCAATAATTCCATCAGCATCGCCACACTCAACCATCATCGAAGCAAAATAAACTGGATTGAGCAAAATCTTTTTCGCTTCTTGATGAGTGATTCCTTTTCTGCTTCGTTTTTTAAAAAAGAGCTCAACATATTTTTCGTAATTATCAGAACTAATCGGATCGACAATTTCTACATTGTGAGCAATATCTAAATTATGTTCAAGTGCGAGAGAAAATATTTTTTCCTTCGAGCCAATTAAAATTGGTTGAGCAATATTTTCATCAATAATACTTTGACACGCACGAAGAATTTTTAATTCTTCTCCTTCGGCAAAAACAATTTTCATTTTTTGCTTTTTCGCTTTTCCTAACATCACTTGCATAATTGGTTTTGAGCGAGCAAGTCGCGCCTCGAGTTGATTACGATACTCATCCCAATTTTCAATTTTAATACGCGCAACTCCAGTTTCGATTGCGGCTTTAGCTACCGCAGGCGCAACCCAAGTTAAAACTCGCGGATCGAGTGGTTTTGGAATAATATAATTTCGTCCAAATTCAATCGCTTCTTCGCCGTAAGCTTTTATCACAGAGTCAGGCACATCTTCTTTTGCAAGTTTTGCCAAAGCGAATGAAGCGGCTAATTTCATTTCCTGATTTATTGTTTTTGCGCGAACATCCAAAGCACCGCGAAAAATAAAGGGAAAACCCAATACATTATTTACTTGATTGGGATAATCGGATCTTCCAGTAGCCATAATAATATCATTTCGCACACTTGTTGCATCATCATAAGTAATTTCCGGATCTGGATTTGCCAATGCAAAAACAATCGGATCCTTCGCCATTGATGCAATCATTTCTTTTGAAACAACATTTGCAACCGACAAGCCGACAAAAACATCTGCGTTAATTAATGCATCGGCTAAAGATTTTAAATTTGTTTCGATAGCAAATTCAATTTTAAATTCATTTAAATCAGTTCTTGATTTGGAGATTACACCTTTGCTATCGCACATAATAATATTTTCTTTTTTCACGCCGATAGCCAAATGTAATTTTGCACAAGAAATTGATGAAGCACCTGCGCCATTGTAGACAATTTTTATTTTTGAAATATCTTTTCCGACAATTTCGCATGCGTTCATTAATGCCGCCGCGCTGATGATTGCAGTTCCATGTTGGTCATCATGAAAAACCGGAATGTTCATCGTTCGTTTTAATTCCTGCTCGATGTAAAAACATTCCGGTGCTTTAATATCTTCTAAATTAATTCCACCAAAAGTTGGCTCGAGTGCTTTTACAATTTTAATAACTTCTTCAACTTTTTTTTCGTTTATCTCAATATCAAAAACATCGATGTCGGCAAATTTTTTAAATAAAACTCCTTTGCCTTCCATAACTGGTTTGCCTGCCTCGGGTCCGATATCTCCTAAACCCAAAACAGCAGTTCCATTACTTATAACTCCAACAAGATTTCCTTTTGCAGTGTATTTGTAGACATCTTCAATATTTTTTTTAATTTCTAAACATGGGATTGCAACGCCGGGAGAATATGCAATTGATAAATCATGCTGAGTGGAACATGGCTTTGTAATTGCAACTTCAATTTTTCCTTTTCTTCCTGATGAATGATATTCTAAAACTTCTTCGGGTCTAATTTTTGTAGGTTTCATGGTAATTTCACTTTCAAAGTAAATTTTAATGATTGAGAATTTAAATCGGGATTAACTTCAAAACTTGAAAGGTTGCTATCGACATAAGCATCTAAAACATTTATAAAATAAGTTACGAATAAATACCATCCGAACTGATCTCTTTGATTATGATAAAAATCTCGATAACGCTTTTCATCTGCATCGCCGTAAGGTGGAAATTTTAAAATCGATGCAGAATAAATATCCCGATGTTGTTTGTAAAGTTGATTTTGCTGGATTACGATATTTCCAAAATACGCGGCAAAGCCCCAAATTACGGGCGCTTTCCAATATGCGCCATTGTAGACTTGTCCAGTTCCGGGTAAAATCATCGAGGAAAGTGTTGCGCCGAGAACTGATTTTTGTTTGTAAAATATTGTGTCTTGGTTTGCTGTGATTGATGTGACGAGTGAATCTTCGTTGAGAAATAGTTGAAGTGTTTTTTTAGTTTGAAGCGAATCGTTTTTTAAATCTTGTGAATATAAATTTATTGCAAAAAAATAAAAAACGAAAAAAAAGATTTTATAAAAAAATTTTTGTTGCATGACAATTGATTTCCATTTTTATGGAATAAATGCCACGAGATCAATCTCTACAAGAACATCTTTTGGCAAACGACTCACCTCAACAGTTGTGCGCGCAGGCGAAGATGAACCAAAATATTGCGCATAAACTTCATTCATATTTTGGAAATCATTCATGCTTTTTAAATAGACTGTAGTTTTTACAACTTGCGCTAATCCTGTATGACTTGCATGAAGTAGTTCGCGTAAATTTTCGCAAACTTGTTTTGTCTGCTCACTAATTGTTGTGCCAATAATATTTCCTGTTTTCGGATCAAGTGGAATTTGACCAGATGTAAAAACTAAATGTCCATGAACCGCGATTGCTTGATTGTATGGACCGATTGGTGCTGGTGCTTTATCTGTTTTGATAATTGTTTTCATATTTATTCCAAATATTCTATTAATCTATCTAAATCATTTTGATTGTAAAATTCAATTACTATTTCACCACTTCCATTTTGTTTTTGTTTGATTGAAACCTTTGTTCCAAGAGTTTGACGCAAACGAGTTTCGATAGTTTGCAATAAATGCGATTCTTTATTTATGATGATTGTTTTTTTTGCGCTGTGTGCTCGCGGATTTTTATCTTTTGCAAGTTCTTCAACTTTTCTTACGGGTAATTCATCGTGAATAACTTTTTCATAAACACGCAAAAGTTTTTTTTCATCAGTGAAACTTAAAAGCGCGCGCGCATGTCCCATTGAGATTTTTTCTTTTCTTACAGCATCTTGAACTTTTTGAGGCAGTCTCAACAATCTTAAAAAATTTGCAATAACAGATCGTTCTTTTCCAATTTTTTCTGCAACTTGTTCTTGTGTTAATTTACAATCATCGAGTAATCTTTTGTACGAAATAGCAATTTCAATCGGATTGAGATGCTCGCGCTGTAAATTTTCAATAAGAGCAAGCTCGAGCATTTCCTCATCATTTTTTACAGCCAATATATATGCAGGAATTGTGCGCAATCCGGCGCGTTCGGTGGCACGCAATCGTCTTTCGCCAGAAATCAATTCATATTTTTCCCCTTCAATTCTTCGGACAGTTACTGGCTGAATCACTCCCTTCTCTTTAATAGAGCGAGTTAGTTCGCTTAGTGCTTGCTCATCAAAATCTTGGCGAGGTTGAAATGGATTTGGTTTTATTTTTGAAATTAAAATTGCGGCAATGATTTCATCTTTTCCTGTATCTTTTTGAAATGGATTGGCGGAGGAATCTTTAAACGCAGAGTTTGGAATCAGTGCGCTTAAACCTCTTCCCAAAACAGATTTTGTTTTCGAAGTATCCATTTATTTTTTATTAAGCGATTTCTTTAGCAACTTTTTTTTCTGAGTTGTGAAATAAAAATTCCTGCGCAAGCGACATATAATTTCTCGAGCCACTTGAAACTGCATCGTACAATAAAATTGGTTTTCCAAAACTTGGCGCTTCACTTAATCTAACATTTCTGCTGATTAAAGTTTTATAAACTTTTTCGCCAAAATATTTTCTCACTTCACTTACAATTTGATTTGATAATCGAAGTCGGCTATCAAACATTGTCATCAACACTCCTTCAATATCAAGAGAAGGATTAAAAGTTCTTTTAACAATTGAAATTGTATTTAATAGTTGACCAAGTCCTTCGAGCGCGTAATATTCGCATTGAACAGGAATTAAAACTGAATCGGCTGCGGTAAAAGAATTTAATGTAATAAGTCCGAGCGATGGTGGGCAATCTAAAATAATAAATTCAAACGAATCACGAATTTCTGAAAGTGCTGTTCGCAATTTTTCTTCTCGCTTCGGTTCATTTACAATTTCAATTTCAACTCCGACAAGATTTATATTTGAAGGAATTAGTGAAAGAAATGGCATTGAAGTTTTTATTATCGCATCTTCAGCTTGAGATTCTCCAATCAACACTTCGTAAATAGTTTTGTTGGATTCTTTATTTTCAATTCCAAGTCCGCTTGAAGAATTTCCCTGCGGATCAATATCAATTAAAAGTGTGCGATGTTCCGCCACTGCAATTGAAGCGGCAAGATTTACCGCAGTCGTTGTTTTACCAACTCCCCCTTTTTGATTAGCAATTGCTACTATTTTACCCATAATACACCATTGCAGTAAAAACAAGAATTGAAATAATTCCTAATAGAATATTTATTTTCATAAATTTTAAAACACTAAAAATATTTTTTTCGAATGATTCATTTTTCTGAAGTTCATCAGGGTTTTGTGTTTTATTTTTATCAATCAATTTAAAATTTTTTCCGATTAAAAAAGTAAAAAAACATCCGAGCAAAAAAACAATTTCTATTGAAAAAAATAAATAATCCCAAGTGCTTGAAAGTTTTAACCAAATATATTTTTGCTCAACTGCAATAAGTATAAATCCTGTAATAATCATTGTCCAAATGCACATCAAAACAATTCCATGAAATCTGCGAATTGATTGGTAAAATAAAGTTTGACTAAAAGCATTTTCATATTTTGCAATTGGCATTAAAACGCTTGTAACAAAAAGTAATCCGCCAAACCAAGCAATCGCTGAAAAAATAAACAAAACTAATGATGACCAAATAATAAATTGCACTTAAAATCGCCTTTCGACTACAATATAAATGAATTTAATAGAGTTTGCAATTAAGCTTTCAGTCGCCAAAATTTGCAGTTTCAAATTGATAACCTCGAATAAATTCATCGCCAGAAATTTTTTTGCCCCCTTCAATTTGAAGTTCGAGCAATTCAAGAAAACCATCAGGGGTTGCAACATATAATTTATTTTTTTCTTTTATAATTGTGCCAGGCTTTTTATTTTCCAAATCAAGTTTAGAAATTTTTGATTTGTAAATTTTTAAGGTTTTAGATTTGAAAGTTGTCCACGCAGTTGGAAAAGGACTGAGCCCACGAATAAAATTATAAATATTTTCTGTGTCAGAATTCCAATTTATTTGGCAATCTTTTTTGAAAATTTTTGGAGCGGGAGTTGCTTCAAAATCATTTTGAGAAAATTCAATTGTATTTCCAGTTTCGATTGCACAAATAGTTTTAATTAAAAGTTGGCTACCAATTTTAGCAAGCAAATCATAAAGTTCACCAGCAGAGATTTCATTTTCAATTTTACATTTTTCCTGAAAAATAATTTTTCCAGTATCAGTTTTTTCGTCGAGAAAAAAAGTTGTAACGCCAGATTCATTTTCGCCATTAATAATAGCCCAATTTATAGGCGCGGCTCCACGATATTTTGGAAGTAGTGATGCGTGAAGATTTATCGCTCCATATTTTGGAATCGAAAGAAGTTCCTTCGGCAAAATCCTAAATGCAACTACAACAATTAAATCTAAATTTAAATTTTTTAAAATAGAAATAAAATTTTCATCTCTTAACTTTTCAGGTTGATAAATTGGTAAGCCAAGCGACAAACTTTTTTCTTTTACTTTTGAGTGAGTTAATTTTAATCCTCGACCTTGAGGTTTATCGGGAGTTGTAACGACAGCAACTGGAATAATTTTATTTTCAATTAACGACTCCAAACTTTTTACAGCAAAATCTGGAGTGCCCATAAATAAAATTCGCATAATAAATTATTTAAGTTTAATTGGATAACTTGGAATCAATTCACCGCGAGAAATTTTTCGCAGTTTTGGTTTTATCAGAGATTTTTTTGTTGCCGAGAGATGATCGATAAATAAAATTCCATTTAAGTGATCGATTTCGTGCAAAATAACTCTTGCCAAAAGTCCATCAACTGTGATTTTTCTTTTATTTAATTTTAAATCTTGATATTCTAAAACAATTTTTTTTGCCCGTGTAACATTTGCGCGAATTTCCGGAATACTCAAACACCCTTCTTCCATTACATTCTCATCTTCTTCCGTTAAAATTTTCGGATTAATTATTACCATCGGCAAAATTCCTTTTCCCTCCTCGTTAGCGGAAATATCAACAATCATAATTTGTTTTAAAACTCCAATCTGATTTGCCGCCAGTCCAATCCCATTTGCATTGTACATCGTTTCAAACATTCGTTCGATTAATTTTATTTTTGAAGGAGTAATTTCTTCAACAATTTTTGCTTCTTGTCGAAGAATAATATTTCCATATAATAGAATTGGTAAAGTTGACATAATTTATTTTGTAATTCTTCGTGCGCCGATAAATTTTTTCTTATAGTACGATGACTCAATTGATGAAATTGTAACTCCCGCACCCTCGCTTGCGTGCGCAAAAAGATTTTCGCCAATATAAATTCCGACATGCGATGGGCTAATTCCATTTGTGTTAAAAAAAAGCAAGTCGCCAAAAACAATTTGCTCCAAATTAATCTCTTTTCCAATTTTAAATTGCTCCGAAGTTGAGCGAGGCAAATTATTTCCAATTGATTGGCTAAAAATAGTTTGAGTAAATGCCGAGCAATCAATTCCTTCTTTTGAATTTCCCCCTAATTTATAAGTGGTTCCTAAGTATTTCAAAACCTCGTCCATCATTTTTTCTTGAGGAATTGCCGAGTTTTCAATTTTTATTGGCGCTTTTGGTTTGACTTCATTCTCAATTATAACTGATTTATTTTTTGGAACCACTGATGTAAATCTTGGCGAAACCGAACCGCAGCCAATTAAAAATATTGAAAAAAAAATGAAAATGAATTTCATTTAACTAAAAATAAAAAAAGTTTTTCACTATTAAAAAGAAAAAACAGGATTTATCAGAAAAGATAAATCCTGTTTAATTTGTAAATATTTTTTATCCAAGAAATGTGCGAAGCGTTTTTGAGCGTGAAGTGTGTCGTAAACGACGAATTGCTTTTTCTTTAATTTGTCGAACTCGCTCGCGAGTTAAATTAAATTTTTCACCAATTTCTTCGAGAGTAAAAGAATGTTCATTCGACAAACCGAAATAAAGTCGAATCACTTCGGATTCTCTATCATTCAAAGTTTTAAGCGCGCTAATAACTTCATCTTTTAACGATTCTTCAATTAATTTTGAATCTGGAGTTGGTTGTCTGTCATCAGCAATAACATCGAGCAAACGATTTTCTTCTCCTTGCGCAAATGGCGCATCGATTGATAAATGTTTTCCAGAAATTTTTAAAGTGTCAGCAACTTCATAAAGAGACATATCGAGCACTTGCGAAAGTTCGTAAGCACTTGGTTCGCGTTCATATTCCTGTTCGAGTTTGCTAAATGCTTTTCCAATTTTATTTAGCGCGCCAACTCTATTTAATGGAAGACGAACAATTCTTGATTGTTCAGCCAACGCTTGCAAAATTGCTTGACGAATCCACCAAACTGCGTACGAAATAAATTTAAATCCACGAGTTTCGTCAAATCGTTTTGCCGCTTTTATCAAACCATAATTTCCTTCGTTGATTAAATCGCCGAGTGACAATCCTTGATTTTGATATTGCTTTGCGACGCTAACTACAAATCGCAAATTTGATTTTGTTAATTTATCGAGAGCCTTTTGGTCGCCAGCTCTGATTTTGATTGCCAATTCAACTTCCATTTCGGCAGTTATTAGATCAACCTTGCCAATCTCGTGTAAATATTGGTCAAGCGACTGGCTTTCTCTGTTTGTAAATTGTTTTGCGATTTTCACTTTTTTAGCCTTAGTTTATTTTATTTTTTAAATTAATTTTTGTAAATATAATACATTTTAGAAGTGATGTAAAGATTTAAAATATTTTATTACTACTCATCATAATTTTAAAATCAAAAAGAAACATTGAACCCCTACGGGGTTCTGTTTAGTTTTAGTTTTACAAATCTACAATCCCTACGGGATTGAACAGATTCAAACGATTTTCTTAAAGACTCCGTTTTAGTTTTACAAATCTACAATCCCTACGGGATTGAACAGATTCAAACGATTTTCTTAAAGACTCCGTTTTAATTTTACAAATCTACAATCCCTACGGGATCAAACAGATTCAAACGATTTTAAGAAAGACTCCGTAGGAGTCTCATATTTGTAGCAAAATTATAAAAAAAATAATAGAACTCCGTAAGGAGTTCAACAATTTTTCACTAAACCAAATGCTCTAAATCTTTATTATCAAACATCTAAAATATTTTTTAAAAAACTTTTTCCAGCTAAATCGTTACAATTTAGACTGAAGTATTCGCCAATTGTTTGTGCGATATCTGAAAAAGTTTGGCGCGTGCCCAAATCTTTTCCTGTTTGCTGACGATTACTAAAAACAAGTAACGGCACAAATTCTCTTGAGTGATCGGTGCTATCGTCCGTCGGATCGTTTCCATGATCGGCAGTGAGAATTAAAATATCATTCTCATTTAATTTTTTTTCGATTTGCGGAAGCCATTGATCGAACTCCATCAACGCATTTGCAAAACCGATTGGATCTTGTCTGTGACCAAATTGTTGATCGAAGTCGACCAAGTTTGCAAAAATTAATCCGCGAGATTTATTTTCCATCTCGAACAAAATTTTTTCGACTCCTTCGGCATTTGATTTTGTATGATGCGATGTTTTTATTCCGCGCAAATTAAATAAGTCATCAACTTTACCGATTGAAATAGTTTCGATTCCGTTTTCAAAAAGCAAATCGAGAATAGTTTTTTTTGGTGGATCGAGTGAAAAATCTTTTCTATTTTTTGTTCGAGAATAATTTCCATCTGCGCCAATAAATGGTCGGGCAATAACTCTTCCGACACTATTTTTTTCGATAAAAATTTTATCGCGAGCAATTTTACAAATCTCGTACAATCGCTCAATACTAATTACATCTTCGTGCGCCGCAATTTGAAAAACCGAATCGGCAGAAGTATAAACTATCGGAAAACCTGTGCGAACATGTTCGTCGCCAAGTTCGTTAATTATATTTGTTCCGCTTGCAACTTTATTTCCGAGCACGCCTTTTAAATCATTCAGCGAAATAAATTTTTCAATTATTTCGTTTGGAAAGCCATCTGGAAAATATGGAAAATCTTTTTCTAAAATTATTCCAGCAATTTCCCAATGACCAGTTGTGCTATCTTTTCCGTGGGAAATTTCTTGCATTTTTCCAAAACTCGCACGAGGAAAATCGTTTGGTTTTACGCCAGAAATACTGATAATATTGCCGAGCCCAAACGAAGTAAGATTTGGCAAATCAAGTCCACCGATTTTTTTGGAAATATTTGAAAGAGTGTTCGCACCGACATCGCCGTACAAATTTGCATCGGGCAATTCGCCAACACCAACTCCGTCAAGAATAATTAAAATTATTTTTCCGTTTGTCAGCAATTATTCGAAAATAGTTTTTTCGTTACATTTGCAAACTTGAACTTGCGAACGATTAAATCTGTACGAACCATTTGCAGTTTTTACAGAGTTGACATAAAGCGTCGAAGTTGTAGTTGCGCCACACTTCGGGCATTTTGTCCCTTTTTCCATTAATGCTTTTTTTGCTTTATCAGCAAAATTTTGTTGTTTAGCCATTTTTTTTTACTCCTTTTTTTTCTTGTTAATAAACACTTACTAAATTGCCACCAACTCGGATGGCTTTATCTAAAACTTTTTGTGCGTTATCTAAAATTTCATCAATTGTCATTTCATCTTTCAATCCACAAATTGCAACTGTAATTGTTGTTGAAAAATCTTTGTCGCCAATTTTAATTTTATTTTCTGCAATCGAACTTCTGATTTTTTCTCCCCACAAATATGCTTCGTTCGCCGTTGTGTGAACAAGCAGAACAGCAAAAATATTTTTATCCATTCTTCCAATCAAATCGTATTGCCTTTTATGCGATACAAGAAAAGTTGCAATTGCACTTTGAACTTTTTTAATTGATTCTTTTCCGAGACGCTCTTCAACATCGTTAGCATTATTCAATGCAAATAATGCTAAAGTCAAATCCAACCCCAAATCATTTGCGCGAATTATTTCTTCTCTCAATCGATGAACAAAATGTCGATAAGTTACAATTTCTGGAAACTCATCGTGAATGACATGTTGAGAAATAATTTCATTCGCATCTTGCAATTCAATTGCGCTTGCAACTGTTGCAGAAATTTGTTTTATGTTTAGCAACTCATCTTTTCGAAAAGCATTACGATTTAAATTTTCTAAAATAATTGCGCCAAAACATTTCGATAAAGTTGAAATCGGAATTACAGCAAATGATTTTCCTTTTGCAATTTCTAGTTCGTTCTCATTTATCATAAATCGAATCTGCGAAGGTTCATCATAAATTTTTAATTCATTTGTTGAGATTGATTTTCCAACAAGTGAATTTTGCAAATCAATTACTTGTTTTACAACTAAATATCTGCCCGGCAAACGGGAACGAGTATTTACAACTTCCCAATTATTTAAACCGTGATTAAACATCACAACTGAAATCGCATCCCAATAAATCATTTCCGAAATTTTGTCAACAAAAGAATTAACAATCTGCGGAATTTCAGCATGCGAACGAAGTAGTTCGAGCATTTTTAAATGCGCAGAAAAATATTTTTTATCATCCCAAAGAGAAAGTTTGTCATTTTCTGCAACAAACAAATCTGCAATTAATTTTGCGCATTGAGTAATTGTTTGAATCGTTTCATTTCCAAAAGCGTCATCGGTTTTACTATCAACAATTAAAATTGCAATTGGCGATTTTTCTGAATACAAAATTGGAACTGCAAGAAACGATTCGATTTTTTCGTCGTTTTCATAATACGGAAGTTTAATTCCGTTTGAATTATTTATTAAAATTCCGCTTCCACTTTTTGCAACATTACTTACAAAATCATCGCCAAAAGAAAATTCCTTTTGATTTGTAAAATTATTACTATTTGTTGCGAATGCCTCAAGCGCTAATTTATTTTCCTCGGACTTAACCCAAAACAAAACTGCAGAGTGACTAAATGAAAGAGAATGCGCAAACTCAACAACTCGTTGCAAAATTTTTTCTAATTCCTGTTTAGGATTTAGTTCGCTCTGTTTTAAATCTATAAAAACATTTGCAATTTCTTTTTCAATTTTAACTTTTTTAATTTCAATGTTAAGTGGAGAAAAATTTGTTTTTATGTTTTCGCTTTTCTTAACTTCAATTTCTTTTTCATTTGAAACTATTTCAAATTGCTCATCAAAATTTTCGTTGAAATTATTCTCTTCAAATTTTTCTCTGTTGCTCGCATGGTAAAAATCGCCAGCATCATCAAAAACTGTTTGTTGTGGTTCGTTTTTATTTTTCGCTAAAAATTTTTCTTTGGAATCATTATTGTATTCTTCCAATCTTTTATCAATTTTTTTATCTCTTAAACGAACGAACATATAAATTATTACAATCACCAAAGCAACTAAGCAAAAAACTTTTACAACAATCAGTTTGCTTAAAACGCCTGTTGCAAGAAGTACAAAATTAGCCAACCAAAGTAAGATTTCGTTAATTCTTTCTTTGGGATTTATACGATGGAATTCCATCACTTTTTATCGATTTTCAATTGATTAGTATATGATTTTTTTCAAATTTACCGAAAACTTGAATTAAAGTCAACGAAATGATTTTTATAGATTTAAATTGTAAAAGTTTCTATTTTTTTTTTCAATCTTTACTTTGAAATTTCTTTTTTCGTATATTTGTAAATAAAAAAATCAGACCATGATAAAACTTTCTGAAATACTTACCGAAGAATATATAAAAATTAATTTTTCTGCAAAATCAAAAGATGATTTAATCAAACGAATGATTAAGATTATCGAAAAATCGCCTTATGTTTTAGATATCGAAAAAGTTGAAGAGGCAGTTTTTACGCGCGAAAGAAGTGTGACAACCGGAATCGGAAATGGTTTGGCGTTGCCTCACGCAAAAACCGATGGCGTAACCGAAAATATTGTTGCTCTGGCAATTACTGATAAGCCAATTGATTTTGATTCAGCCGATGAATTGCCTGTGCGAATTGTTTTTTTATTAGTTGGAAAAGATTCGACTTTGCATTTAAAATTTTTAAGTAGGTTTTCAAATCTTATTAAAGATGAAGAATCGCGCCAGAAATTAATTGATGCAAAATCGGCAAAAGAAGTTTATGCAATTATAAAAAACGCAGAAGATATAAAAATTGAACCAACCTCAATTTAAAAAATAATTTTATGTTCCGATCGATTAAAGGCACAAAAGATATTTTACCAGATGAAATTTACAAATGGCAATTTGTTGAAAAAATTTTAAGAGAAAATTTTCATCGATTCAATTATAAAGAAATCCGAACTCCAATTTTTGAACAGACTTCCCTTTTTTCTCGTAGCATTGGCGAATCAACTGATATTGTTGGAAAAGAAATGTACAGTTTCCTCGATAGAAGCCAAGATAGTTTAACTTTAAAACCCGAAGGAACTGCCTCGGTCATTAGAGCATTCATTCAAAATAATTTAGGCGAAGCTCATCAATTAACAAAAGTTTATTACATCTCACCAATGTTTAGACAGGAACGACCGCAAGCCGGACGATTGAGACAATTTCATCAATTTGGCGCTGAGGCAATTGGTTCTTCAAATGCTTCGGTTGATGCAGATGTAATTGCGCTTGCAATTTCAATTTATAATTCTTTTAAAATTGAAAATAATATTTTAGAAATAAATTCGGTTGGTTGTCCAAAATGTCGTCCGCAGTATCGAACAATTTTGCAAAAAGAATTACTCACCGTTGCCGATAAACTTTCACCAGAAAGCCGTCAGAGAATTATGCACAATCCGATGCGTGTGCTCGACTCAAAAGATGAATCCGATAAAAATGCGACAAAAGAAATGCCATTGATTTTTAATTTTTTATGTTCCGATTGTCAAAATCATTTTTCGGATTTGCAGAAATATTTAAACTTATTTAAAATTCCATTTACAATTAACAATCGTCTTGTACGCGGTTTAGATTATTATACTCGCACCGCTTTTGAAATTTCAAATTCATCGCTCGGTTCGCAAGATGCACTTGCTGGCGGTGGTCGTTATGATTTGCTTTGCGAGGAACTCGGCGGAAAATCAACTCCAAGTGTTGGTTTCGCGGCTGGCATCGAACGACTTTTAATGGTTTTGGAAAAAAATAAAAATATCGATTTTAATTCTGAAGCACCCGAAATTTATTTTGTTTCGGCTGATGAAACTGCGCGCGAGTTTTGCATCAAAACTACAATTGATATGCGATTAAATAAAATTTCGGCTGAATGCGATTATTTAAATAGAAGTGTGAAAGCGCAAATGCGCGATGCAAATCGCCAAAATGCAAAATTTGTTGCCGTAATTGGCGAAAGAGAAATCGAAAGTAAATCTATAAATTTAAAACAAATGAGCGACGGAAAAGAGACTCATGTTACTTTAAATTCCCTCCAAAAATTTTTAACTAAACATACTGATTAAAAAATGTTTCCAGTCATTTACGATTTTGGTTTTATTAAAATTTATAGCTACGGTTTGATGATGGGAATTTCGTTTTTCCTTTCAAATTGGATTTTAAATAAAGAACTCGCTCGAAAAGGAATTAACCCAGAAATTGGAAATACAATAACTTTAATTGCGATGGTGGGCGGAATCAGTGGCGCAAAAATTTTATATCTTTTTGAAAATTACAAAGAATTTTTTAACGACCCGATTGGTTTAACTTTTTCTGGCGCTGGTTTAACTTTTTTTGGCGGATTTATACTCGCAACTTTTTTAATTCATCTTTACCTCAAAAAAAATAATTTTAGTTTTTTAGAGTTTGGAGATATTATTGCTCCAATTTTAATTTTGGCTTACGGAGTTGCACGGCTCGGTTGTCATTTTGCTGGCGATGGAGATTATGGCGCACCAACAAATTTACCTTGGGGAGTGAATTACGAAAATGGAGTTTATCCTCCCTCAATTGCATTTCGCTCATTCCCAGAAATTAGTTCTCTCTTTGCAAATGGAATTGTCCCAGATAACACACCACTTCATCCCGCACCAGTTTATGAATTTTTAATTTGTATAATTATTTTTTATTTCCTTTGGAAGTACAGAATAAAAGTTTCGAAACAAAAAACCGGGAAAGTTTTTATGTGGTATTTAATTGGCGCAGGCGCAGAAAGATTTTTAGTTGAGTTCATCAGACTTAACGATAGAATTCTTTTAGGATTATCCGAAGCGCAAATAATTTCTCTTTTGTTGATTGTAATTGGTATTACCGGAATTTACCATCGTCCGACAAATTCTCACACAGAGTTTTAAATAGTTAAATAAAATTACTTTATTTTGTTTCGAAAAAGGTTTTAGCAAATAAATTGAACGAGGGCGTTTGTTACTCTCGAAGTTGCAACGAGGGCGAAAATATACTTAAAAAATAAAATTGAAAAAAATAGCCTTAATTTCTAAAACCGATTGCGAATTATGCGATATCGCAAAATCATTTTTTTTTTAACACATACTAATTTGTATTTATGCTAAAACCAACATTAAAAAAAAGTATTCGTTCTTACAATCGTATTGCAAAGAGTTATGAAAAAGAACATGGTGAAATCTATAATATCTATGAACAAAATCGTTTGCGCAAAGACTTAGTGAAGGCTATAAATAGCATTAGTACAAATAGTAAAATAAAAAAAGCAATTGATTTTGGTTGCGGTGCTGGTAATTTAACTAAGCATTTAAGCGAAGTAGGTTGTGATGTATTAGCCTGTGATGTTTCTCAAGGATTTTTGGATTTAGTTTCCTCCCGAACATATAATAGTAAAGTGGAAGTAATTTTAATTAATGGAAAAGATATTTCTAATATCGAAGATGAAAGTGTAGATATTGTTGCATTATATTCTGTTTTGCATCATATACCTGATTATCTTGGAATACTTAAAGAATTTACTCGAGTGTTAAAGAGAGGTGGAATTATTTATATTGATCATGAATCATCTGAAGAATATTGGATTAAAGAAACATATTTTCAAATATTTAAAGATGAAATGAATAAAAAATGTAAACCAGAATTAGAAAAATATTTTGTCATTAATAATTACATTGATTGGTTTATTAGAAAATTTATATTTAAGAGATATAGAAGAGAGGGTGATATTCATGTATTTGAAGATGATCATATAGAATGGGGAAAAATTATTGACACACTTCTTAACGAAGGATGTTCAATAATTGCTCAAAAAGAGTATTTACTTTTTAAACGAAATTATAATGTCGATGTTTATAATAAATACAAGAATAATTTAAGGGATATGCAATTAATTATAGCACAAAAATTATAAATGTTTATTTTTTTCTGTTAATAGATAATTTTTCTTAAATAAAATTGAAAAAAATAACTTTAATCTCTAAAACTGATTGTGAATTGTGCGATATCGCAAAATCATTTTTTATAAAATTGAAAAATGATTTTGTATTCGATTTCGAAATCGTAAATATAGAAAACGAAACTGATTTGTTTAAAAAGTACAAATACACAATTCCCATTGTATTAGTTGATGGAATCAAGCGACTTCAATCCAAGTTTACCGAAAGTGATATAATAGAGGTTTTGCAAAAATGTTGATTTTTGCAAAATTATTTCAAGCCATCGGAATTACATTGCTGATATTCACTTTTGTCGATTCCTTTTTTTTTGGACGAGGATATTTGCAAGGAGAATATTTTTTATTTTTTGCAAGCATCGTAACTTTTTTGCTCGGACGATATTTAGAAAAACGATTTCATAAAAATCTTAAAAAAGAAAATAAATGAGTTACATCTTCGGTAGGAAACCAATAATTGAATCTCTTCGCAGTGGCACGACTATTTCAAAAATATTTTTGCAGTTTGGAACTCACGGCATAGAAATTGAAGAAATAAAACAACTTGCAAAATCGAAAAGCGTAATTGTTTCTGAAATTGATAAATTTAAATGCGATCAAATTGCTGGCGGAGAACTTACGCAAGGTGTAATCGCGCAAATTTCTGAAAAAAAAATATCCTCCGTTGATGAAATTATTTCCTCTGCAAAAAATAAAAACGAAAATCCTTTTATTTTAATTTTTGATGAAATTGAAGATCCACATAATCTCGGCGCGTTAATAAGAAGCGGAGTTTGTTTCGGAGCGCACGGAGGAATTTTACCAAAACATCACTCAGCAACAATTACGCCAACTGTTGTAAAAACATCTGCTGGCGCTATCGAACATTTTACAGTTGCACAGGTTACAAACATTGCACAAGAAATTGAAAAATTAAAAAAAGAAAATATTTGGGTTGTCGGCACCGATTCAAATGCAGAAAAAAATTTTACCGAAATCGATTTCACTTGCCCGATTGCAATTGTAATTGGAAATGAAGGCAAAGGAATGCGTCGGCTTGTAAAAGAAAAATGCGACTTCCTCGTAAAAATTCCAATGACAAAAAAATTTGATTCGCTAAATGTTTCAGTTGCAGGAGCGATTGTAATGTCGGAAGTTTTTCGTCAACGAAATAAAAAATGATGCCGCTAATTTTTTCCGCAATCTCAATTGCATTTATTCATACAATTTTAGGACCTGACCATTATCTCCCATTTATTGCGATGTCAAAAGTTGGGCAATGGACAAAAAATAAAACTTTGTTGGTTGCATTTGTTGCAGGCATCGGTCATATTTTAAGTTCGATTTTAATCGGTTTTATTGGAATTTTTGCTGGCTCAACATTAAACAATTTAATCGAAATTGAATCAGTCCGAGCAACTTACGCCCAATGGTTTTTACTTTTTTTTGGTATTGGATATTCGATTTTTGGAGTTTATAAAATTTTGCAAAACAATCATCATCATCATTTTCATTCTCATACTGACGGGATTGTACACACACATTCACATCATCACGATTTAACAAAACACGAACATCAACATCGAAATAATAAAAATAAAAATTTAACGCCGTGGATACTGTTTACAATTTTTATTTTTGGTCCTTGTGAACCACTAATTCCACTTTTAATTTATCCAGCCGCAAAATTTGGATTGATGGAAGCAGTTTTGATTTCATCAATTTTTGGGATTGTAACGATTTCAACTTTAATGGGAATTGTTTATTTAGGTATTAAAGGAGTAGAGATTTTCAAATTTCACAAAATAGAAAAATATCAACATCTGCTTGCTGGCGTAGTTTTAATTTTTTCTGCATTAGCTACTTTTTTAGGATTATAAAAA
>ERZ1292623.838-Hain-H51-01um-R1-838-length-31280-cov-9_pt1 | contig 31280 bp, 26 predicted proteins | sample MGYA00564398_ERZ1292623 | MGnify/ENA primary metagenome ERZ1292623 (study PRJEB36523, sample SAMEA6512633) | groundwater metagenome | collected 2019-01-07 | study: AquaDiva: Metagenomics assemblies of 32 groundwater samples
GAAAAAGAAAATCTCTGGGTACATGTCTGGGGAGAAAAAGACGGAAAACCAAAAGAAATCCTCATGGAATGCATTGTTAACACTTTGTCGGATTGGCAAGATGCGGGTTGCAATATTGACATCGGCATGCCGGCATCAATTATGGCCCAAATGGTAAAAGATGGCCGCATCACCGCCCGCGGCAGTTACCCGCCCGGACCAGTGGTGCCAACCGAAGAATTTTTCCGCGAACTTCACAACCGCGGTATGGTAGTGTATCAAAACGGAGAAATAATTAACGGAAAAAAACCCAAAAAATCTAAATCATTCTTTAAAAAAATCTTCCAGCGGAGAATCTTTGCCAAGTAGTTTGTTTACGATGTGCTTGGCAGCCATGACGCAACCCACTTGAGAACCGGCTCCGGCGATGAACCAAATATTACCTTTAATATCAAGAAGAGGTATCCGATTTTTGGTTACGCCATAATTTCCCGACCAGCCATAATCAAATTCAAGATTAAGCTTGGGGAAAAGTTTTTTCATAAATTTTTTTGTGCGGTTTACAGCGATTTCACGCGGCGATGTTTGCGCATGTTTTTTAGTCACATACCTATCTCCATAGCCAATCAGCATCCGATTGTCCGGCATAATTTTAAAATAATGATAATCATTCTTGGCATCCCAAACGATTTTTTTTGGGTTCATGCCTATTAAAGCCACTTCTTTATTGGTTAACGGTTTGGTAACTATCAGGGTAGAATTCCTTTTTCTTACCCTGCCGTGCCGAGTTTCCGAATCTATAGCCATGATAAGCTTTTTAAAAGTAATAGTGCCGCGAGGAGTTATTGCTTTATCGCCTTTCACGCGCAGAAATGGGGTATGTTCAAAGACTTTTACGCCGTATTTTTCTATGACAGCCGACAAATTTTGGGTAAAGCGAAGCGGATCCACCGAAAGGCCGTGATTTTTTGATAGGATGGCATGTCTAAAAAAAGTAGTATTAATAATCTCCCGAAGTTTTTCTCCGGCAATTAGCTGAGTTGATTTTTCAATCTTCTTTTCTACAGCGTATTCGCCTAGAATGAAAGAATCCTGGTCGCGACTGGTACTGCCATAAACTGTATCCTGAAGTTCATAATCACAATCTATTTTTTCCCGCTCAATGATTTCTTTTAGAGAACTCAAAACCTCGTGGTTTGCTTTCCAGAATAAGAGGCCTTTTTTACGTCCAAGTTTTTCCAGCATTTCTTTCATATCAAGTTCAGCCTTTACTACCAAAGTTCCCGCGGCCTTGCCCGTGGCTCCGGAAGCGATGGTTTCTTTTTCTATGAGGACTACTTTTTTGGCACTGTTTTTTGCCAAAAAATATGCCAAAGACACACCGGTTACTCCGCCGCCAACAACAAGATAATCGCACATGATTTCCTTCTTGAGTTCTGGCCGTACTTTATATCCCGGATTTTTCCAAAATACTTCAAATTTCATATTATGGGCTTTAGTCCCTATATATAGTATATTATGTAGATGGTTCTTGTAGACAGTATACCAATTGGTGTAATATAAGTCTATTATGATCACCCGCAACCTAGAAGAGGCTCGTAACGCCTACCGCCACCACGACCCGGAAGCGAGCCGAAAAGCGCACCAAAGTGGAAATGCGCCAGAGCAACATCAAACCGGACATGGCCAATACATTAAAAGTTTTGTGTATGGCGGCCTGGACGGTATTGTCACAACTTTTGCGGTGGTGGCCGGTGTAGCAGGCGCCAATTTGTCGGCCAGCGTGGTTTTGATTTTGGGCGTGGCCAACCTTATCGCCGACGGCATCTCTATGGCATTTGGCGATTACTTAAGCACCAAAGCGGAAAATGAATACATGGCCGCCGAACGCGCGCGCGAAACATGGGAGGTGCGCAATTATCCGGATGGAGAAAAACGAGAAATGGCAGAGATTTACGCGGAAAAAGGCATTCCCAAACCGGACGCAATGGCTATTGTAGATATTATGTCTAAGCACGAAAAAGCCTGGGTGGACATTATGATGGTGGAAGAACTTGGCCTGGTTGAACACCGCGAGTCGCCGGTTAAAAATGCCCTAGTTACATTTTCTTCCTTTATTTTCTTTGGCTCTATTCCGGTTTTAATTTATTTATTCGCGCGTTTTATTCCATTTTTTGCCCAGCGCACATTTGTGACCGCCTGCGTTATCACCGGTATTACTTTATTTATCCTTGGTACCTTAAAGGTTTACTTTACCCGCCAACCATGGTATCGTGCTGGCATAGAAATGCTTCTGCTTGGCGGTTTTGCCGCCACAGCCGCCTACTTTGTCGGCACACTGCTTGGCGGATTGGTATAATCAATTACCCATGCATGAAATTCTTTTGTACTACAAATACACAGCCATCGCTAATCCCGGCGAATTTTGTCGTACTCAAAAATTACTCTGCGAAAAACTCGGGCTGAAAGGGCGAATTATTATCGCGCCCGAAGGAATTAACGGCACGGTAGAAGGCGCGCCGAAAAACACGCAAAAATATATAAACGAAACAACTAGCGACCCGCGTTTCGCCGACATGAATTTTAAACGCAGTCCCGGCACAGGCAATGCTTTTCCCAAATTATCTGTGAAGGTTCGGTCGGAAATTGTCAGCGCGCATTTGGGCAACGATGACGTCAACCCGGCAATTACGACCGGAAAATATTTGTCACCCGAACAATTGCACGATTGGATTCATGGCCGCAAAGAATTCTATATTATAGACATGCGCAATGATTACGAACAGGCGGTTGGTTTTTTTAAAAATTCAATTTTGCCGCCACTGGGCCATTTCCGCGATTTGCCAAAAATTTTACCGCAACTGGCGCATTTAAAAAATAAAACGGTGGTCACGGTCTGCACCGGCGGCGTCCGCTGTGAAAAAGCGTCGGGATTTTTGGTCAAACACGGTTTTAAGGATGTGTACCAATTGCATAATGGCATCGTTTCCTACATGGAAAAATATCCGGACGAAGATTTTGCCGGCAAGCTCTATGTGTTTGATGGGCGCGTTACTATGGCCTTTAGCAGTCCGGAAAAAGAACACGAAATAGTGGGGCACTGTAGAAAATGCCATGTTCCCAACGAAAATTTTGTCAATTGTCTGTTGCCAACCTGCCACGATCATTTCATCTGTTGCGCCAATTGTTTAAACAAAAAAGGCGAACCGTTTTGCTCCTGGCGCTGCGCTTTGGCACAAAAGCTGAGATTACTGGTTGCTACCATTTCAGCTTAAAGTATGATATAATACGTTTTTGATTAATTCTCCCGATTTCGACCTCGAGTCGAAATCGAGGATCCTCGATTTTACGCGAGTAAAATCGGGATTAACCATATACATCTATGTGTATGTCAAAAGGCAAAATGTGCTCCGGCCATATGGTGGCCTGGGTATTGGTGCTCGTTGGAGCATTAAATTGGGGCTTAGTCGGCGGTTTTGGGTTTAATTTGGTAAACTCTCTGTTGGGCAATATGCCTATGGCAGAGAAGGTAGTATATATTTTGGTCGGTTTGTCGGCTGTGATGATGCTACTTGCCGGCAAATGTAAGATGTGTGGCCACGGATCTTGTGGTGGCAATGAAGGACATGGTTGCGGTTGCGGAAATGGAGAACAAAAAATGTAATTTTCATCGCTAAAAAGAGCGGTTTTATCCGCTCTTTTTTGTTTGTCCGGCTATGGCTGGAGCTATATCATACTATTGACGTCTGACATATTTTCTTGTAAAATATCTACTGTAAACATAGATAAAATATGTTATATGCCCAGCGCTCTTAAAATTAAAAATCTTCACGCCACTATCGGCAACACCAAAATATTAAATGGTGTTTCTTTAGATATCTCACAGGGCGAAATTCATATTATCATGGGTCAAAACGGCTCCGGTAAAAGCACTCTGCTCTCTATCCTTATGGGCAACCCAAAATACACAGTCACTATGGGTTCGGTCATGCTTGAGAAAAAAAACATTCTTGATCTGTCTGTAACTCAACGCGCCCAAGCCGGACTGTTTTTGGGTTTTCAACACCCTCAAGTAGTCGCGGGAGTGGCTTTGGGAAACTTTTTACGCCTGGCCCGCAATACTGTGGCCAAAGCTAAAAAATCTAAAGAGCTGCCAATTGCCCCAGCTCCTTTTGCGGCGTTAATGCGGACTGAAATGGAAAAACTTAAAATAGACCCCGCTTTTATGTCCCGATCGGTAAATGAAGGATTTTCCGGCGGTGAAAAAAAGAAATCTGAAATTTTGCAAATGGCTATGCTAGAACCGTCGTTTGCCTTTTTAGATGAAATAGATTCCGGGTTAGACATAGACGCGCTTAAAGTTGTCACCAAAGAACTAAGCGCCGTGCAGAAAAAACAAGATATGGGACTGGTAATTGTGAGTCACAATCCAAGAATTTTGGATTTTATTCGGCCGAATAAAATCCACATCATGTCCAAAGGTAAAATCATCGCGCGTGGCGGCGCGGAAATTATTGCCAAGATAGAAAAAGGCGGCTATGATTCTTTTCTCAAAAAAAAGTAAACTATGCCAATTCCGATAAAAACAAAAAAATGCTGACCCAAACCGGCGATAATACCGCTTTTAGTTTTCGGACAAAAACCAAAAGTTTTTTTACGTCTCAAAAAGGATTAAACGCTGATCTGATCCGGGAAATTTCCCGTCAAAAATCCGAACCGGAATGGATGCTTAATTTTCGTCTGCGCGCTTATGAAATATTTTTAACTAAAAAAATGCCGAACTGGGGAGCCAATCTTACCGGCATTGATTTTGATAATATTCATTACTACGTACGTCCCCAGGATAAAGCCAAACGCAGCTGGGACGACGTGCCGCCGGAAATTAAAGACACTTTTGATAAACTGGGAATTCCCGAAGCGGAAAGAAAATTTTTGGCCGGCACCGGCGCCCAATTTGAATCGGAAATGGTTTATCATTCACTGGCCGAAAATCTGGCCAAGCAAGGTGTTATTTTTGAATCTACGGACGATGGCCTAAAAAATCATCCAGAGCTTTTTAAAAAATATTTTGGCACCGTCGTTCCTCCCGGAGATAATAAATTCGCGGCCTTAAATTCCGCGGTTTGGTCGGGCGGCTCTTTTATTTATGTGCCAAAAAATGTGCATATAGAATTGCCTCTGCAAGCCTACTTCCGCATTAACATAGAAAACATGGGGCAGTTTGAACGAACTTTAATTATTGCCGACGAAGGCAGTTCTATTCACTATGTAGAAGGTTGTACGGCGCCCACCTACTCCAGCGACTCTCTGCATTCAGCGGTCGTGGAAATCATTGTAAAAAAAGGCGCGCGCGTTCAGTACACCACCATTCAAAATTGGTCTGGGAATGTCTATAATCTTGTTACCAAAAGAGCGATGGCTTACGAAAATGCCGAAATGGTTTGGCTAGACTGCAATCTTGGATCAAAAGTAACTATGAAATACCCTAGTATTATTTTGCGGGAACGCGGCGCTAAGGGAGAAATTCAATCCCTGGCTTTCGCCTCCAAAGGCCAGCACCAGGACGCGGGCGGCAAAGTAATTCATCTGGCGCCCGATACCAGCTCCACCATTATTTCCAAATCAATCAGTAAAAACGGCGGCCGCTCTACCTATCGTGGATTGGTAAAAGTAATAAAAGGCGCAAAAAACGTAAAAACACGCGTGGTCTGCGACGCGCTGATGCTTGATCCTGCTTCCCGCTCCGATACTTATCCCACGATGGATATTAAAGAAGAAGACGTGGCCATTGCCCACGAAGCCACCGTGGCCAGTATTGGCGAAGATGAACTTTTTTACCTAATGAGCCGCGGACTTGCCGAAGAACAAGCAGCGACCCTGATTGTGAATGGTTTTGCCAATCCAATTGTGCGCCAATTGCCAATGGAATATGCGGTTGAGCTTAACCGCCTGCTCGCTCTGGAAATGACCGGTTCGGTAGGATAATATGAAAAAAATTTTGTTTCTAAATACCATTCCCAATAAAACCATCGTTTTAAAAAATAACGAAGAACTTACTATTGTCGGGTTGATAACAAATGGCTGGGAGGGAATACGTCATCTAACCATTAAAGCCATGGGACGCGGCGCCGCATGTAAATGCATATTTTTTATTTTGGGAACAAATAATTCTTCCTATTCGGCTAAAATAGAAGCAATACACGCGGCGCCACAGACTCAAATTAAGGCGCGGATTCGCTCCGTCCTCACCGACAAATCCTCTTGCGGTATTGAAGGCGCGTGGAGTATTGAAAAAAAAGCTTCCGGAGCGGATACATATTTTGCTCATCACACCCTGCTTTTATCCCAAGGCGCTTCGGCCAAAACCGCGCCATTTCTGGAAATTAAAACAGATGATGTTAAGGCCGGTCACGCGGCCAGTGTCGGCAAAGTGGACGGAGATGCTCTTTTTTATCTGCTTTCCAGGGGCCTCTCCGAACAACAAGCGCGCGCTCTGCTAGTGCAGGGTTTTTTTGAAACCGAACTGGCAGCTATTGAAAATGAAAAAATTAAAGACACCATTCGTGTGGCTGTGACTACTTTTCTTTCTAAAGAAAAACATGAATAATGCTATTAAAAAACAATTCCCCATCCTCAAACGTAAAATTAACGGCAAACCGTTGGTTTATTTAGATAGCGCTTCCACGAGTCAAAAACCCACGGCAGTGTTAGCGGCCTTACAAAAATATTATACAACCAGCAATGCCAATATCCACCGCGGTATTCATACGCTTTCGGAAGAAGCGACAGCCAAATACGAAAACACCAGAAAAAAAGTTGCCAAATTTATCAATGCCAAAACAGATGAGGAAATAATTTTTACAAAAAATTGCACTGAAGCTATAAATTGCGTATACTCTTCCTGGGGAAAAATGCATATTGCCGAGGGTGACGAAATAATAGTCAGCGCTCTAGAACACCACGCCAACCTGGTGCCATGGCAGGAACTGGCCAAGGAATGTGGCGCGATTTTAAAAATTATTCCCTTAACCGCGGATTACCTGCTGGATTTACCGGCCTACAAAAAGATCCTGTCAAAAAAAACCAAGTTGGTCTGTGTTACGGCCCAGTCAAATGTGACCGGCACAATTGTACCCGTAAAAAAAATAACGGCTCTGGCCCATGCTGTCGGCGCCAAAGTACTAATTGATGGCGCGCAAATCGCCGGACACTCTAAAATAAATGTACGCGACATTGATTGTGATTTCTTTGCTTTTTCCGCTCACAAAATGTTGGGTCCCACCGGTGTCGGTGTTTTGTATGTAAAACAACCGCTCATAGATGAAATGACACCGTTTATGTATGGAGGCGATATGGTGCTAACCGTGCAAGAACAAACGGCCACTTATCGCGCCGGCCCCTGGAAATTTGAAGCCGGCACGCCCAACATTGCCGATGTGATTGCGTTTGGAACTGCCATTGATTATTTAGAAAATATCGGTCTAGCCGCAGTTGCGGCTCACGACCGCGAACTTTTGGCCTATGCTAAAAAAAGTTTTTCCAAATATTCCAGCGTAAAACTTTTTTCACCGGCTCGTATTCAAGATGCTGGTGGCGTGCTTTCTTTTACCGTTGCCGGTGCGCACCCGCACGATATCGCCACTATTTTTAATGAAAAAGGGGTAGCTATCCGTTCCGGCCTTCACTGCGCCGAACCGTTAATGGGCCGCCTGGGCGTTACCGCCACGGCGCGCCTAAGTTTTTATTTATACAACACTAAAAAAGATATTGACGCGGCAGAAAAAGCATTAAAAAAAGTACTGAAAATTTTTAAGATTAAAGGCGCTTAATGGATATATACACCGAAACAATTCTGGATCACTATCAACACCCGCATCATGTCGGAGAAATTTCTAATTCCACAATAAAAGTGACTGAAGATAATCCCCTTTGCGGCGATAAAATTTCACTTTATCTTGAAATAAAAGATGGGGTTGTGGAAAATGTTGGGTTTGTCGGCACTGGTTGCGCTATTAGCCAAGCGTCCATGTCTTTGCTTGCCGATGAAATACAAGGGAAAAAAATCTCCGGCCTAAAAAAATTAACACCGGCTAAAGTGTATGATCTTTTACATGTCCCTATTAGTCCCGGCCGCGTGAAATGCGCTCTGCTTGGTTTGACCACACTGCAGAAAGCGTTAAAAATGATAAAATAAAATATGATTAAAAAAGATGATAAAAAAATAATTCCGGTGCCGCCAGAAAAACGAACCCAGAATTACTGGGGTCTTCTTAATGAGATTATTGATCCGGAAGTTGGGATTGGCATTGTGGACTTGGGATTGATCTATGATGTGGAAATAACAAATGGCCGCGCCGTGATTACTATGACTCTTACCAGTATGGGCTGTCCGGTCGGCCCCAGCATAATTACCCAGGTGGAGTATGTAACAAAAAGAATCCCCGGCATCAAAGACGCCGCTATTAATCTGATTTGGGAACCGGCCTGGAAACCGGACAGAATTAACCCGGATATACGCTCCATGCTTGATATTTAATCCAGCACATTTTTGTGCAGAAAAAGGTGCTGGATTAACCTCTCGCCAGCACCAAACCCCAAACAACTTTAACTCCCTTATTTTTTAGAACTTTCGCGCATTCCTGCATAGTGGCGCCGGTGGTAAAAACATCATCAACTAATAAAACTTTTTCTGGTACTGCTTTATCGCTGTTACTAAAAACAAAAGCATTTTTTAAATTAGCCCGCCTTTGCTCTCCGGATAATTTTGCTTGCTGGGCGGTATAAATTACACGGTGTAAATTTTTGTTAGTTTCCAACCCAAACTTTTCGGCAAATAATTTAGCAATGATTTCGGATTGGTTAAATCCCCTTTCCCGTTCACGCCGCGCGTGCAACGGCACGGGGATAATGATAAAACCTGACCAAGCATCGTTCGATTTAGCATCAGTAATAATTTTTTTAAAAATTTCCGCGATCTCCAATAAATAATTATACTTAAAAATTTTAATTAATTTTGAAATGGTGTTTTCTCCATAATCAAACAAGGCCGTGATGCCATCTAAATTAGCCACGGCCTTTTCTGTTTTTAATGTATTTATTTCAGGCAGGCAGTCCGCACACAGCCAACTCCCTTCCTGCCCGCAACCCGCGCAAAATTTTGGAAATAATAAATCTTTTATTTTCGGGCTAAGTGATGGAAATGAAAACAAATTTTCATTTCCGAGCGTGCCTAGAAAATACCTTAGTACTAATTCCACGATATTTTGTCTATCAGCCATACGGTATTTTGTTTTATCAACTCCACGGTAGCATTTTGATAACGCATAGTCACTATGCCGTTTTTTTCTTCGGCTCTGGTTGTTTTTAGTTCCACGGTAGCTTTAGCATCTGACCAATAAGTTAAATCCATACTGATAACTTTTGTTGTCATGCCCACAAAGCTCTGGCTGGCGCTTTTGACTGTCATTGGGGCGCTAATTTTTGACCAAAGAGATAGAGTAACAAAAGTGGCAACATCTTTAATATTTTGCCAGTCATTATCGGTTGAATAAGTGCCATAACGTTCCACAAAAACTTTTGCCAATTGGACCACGCCGTTTTTTTGCGCTTCCAAAGGAGTCGCGATCTTGGCCGGCAGACCGACCGGCGGCTTTACACCAACCGATGTTTGATCACCCGGCTGCCCGCCGTCAGTTACCGCAACATTATTTTTTGTCGTATCAGCTTGAGTTTGGGTATTTTTATTTTTATTGCTAACCACCAAAAATATGCTGATTCCCAAAATCAAAAACACCAGAATGCTGACGATAATAAAAATGCGGGCGCGTAAAGACATAATATAAGTTTAAATTACTTGGTTTGTTTCTCAAATTCCTTTTTAGATCTTTCTATTTCCATAAGCTGTTCCGGATTGGTGGTCACTAGCTGATCTTCGGTATATGAAGCCACCACTTTAATGGCCGCATGCTTATTGCCGGCAAAGAAAATTCCTTCTCCCACGCCGCTTTCCAGCAATAAATATTTTTCGCCTTCTGTTAAAATAAAAACCTTCTGCACCAAATCTATGGCCGCGGGCGACTGCCGCAACAGCAGCTGCAAAGCCGAATTGGTAACAATGGCTTGGCCATATTGCGAATGCAAAAAGTCATTTACATCTTGAGTAATAGTGGTAACGCCCAAATAATATTTGCGGGCGCGTTTTACCAAAGCAAAAATAAAACGGGCGCTGTCTTCGTGTTGCATCAGCCACCAGGCTTCATCAATTACCAAAATGCGTTTTTTGCGTTCCGAACGCACCACATTCCAAATATAATTGATAATGGCATAGATAGCCATTGGCCTTAGCTCGTCTTCCAAATCGCGCACGCTGAAAACAACTAATTGATTTTTCATATCCACATTGGTCGGCGAATTGAACAAACCGCTGAATGTGCCTTCAGTATATTTTTGTAATCTTAAAACCAAATCACTGGCGCCTTCCATGCCCTCCAAAATTTCCTGCAAATCCTGAATTATCGGCGGTTGCACCACATTTAAATCCGCTTCAGGCGTAATATCTTTTTTGGCATAAGTTTCTATTAAAGCCCGATCTATTATGGAATCCTGCTCGGTGGTCATGGTACCCAACATAATTCGGAGCAAGCCTTTAACGGTTATAACCGCGCCGCGAATAATATCTTCAGTAGAAAATTCTTCGCCGCCGGTAGGCCGCGGCAAATCGAACGGATTGACCTTGCTTTCCGAGGAAAGTGAAATATTTATGTATGTTCCGCCGACGGCGTCGGCCAAATGCTTGTATTCCATTTCCGGATCAATGACGATTATGTCCACGCCCATCATCATGGTCCGAAGAATTTCCAATTTAATGGCATAGCTTTTACCAGCGCCCGAGGTGGCAAAGACGGCCATGTTGGCATTCTGCAGAGAAAATCTATCAAAAAGAATAAGACTATTATTGTGGCGATTGATGCCGTACAAAATACCATCATCCGAAGTAAGCTCGGCCGAAGTAAAAGGAAATGACGCGGCAATGGGAGATGAGTTAAGGTTAAACGCTATCATTAATTCATCATTCGCTAATGGTAGCGTGGAATTGAATCCTTGCTCGGCTTGATACAAAACTTTACGGCTGTTGATTAGCTTGGAACCAAAGATATTTTCCGCGTCTTCCGATATTTGATCAAGCTCCTCTTTGCTTTTCGCGTAAAGCGTGACGTAAAAAGAAAACTGAAAAAAATGTTCGGTGCCTTGGGTAAGATCATCGCGCAATTGTTCGATGTCACGCAGGGCGGTCTCACGAATCGGGTCTCGGGGCGCGCCCTTTTCAGAGTCGGCGTTGAGCTGGGCTTCCAGCGCTCCCACCTTATTTCTTAACTGCTTTAAAATTATAGTCGACTTTACCGGGTAAAAAAACATCGCCACATCCATAGTTATGGATAAATTTAAAATCGGTGAACTCCAGCCAATGGAAATATACCGGGGATAAGTAACTATAAAAATTGTCCGACAAAATATATCACCCAATTTTAAATAATTGGATTCAACATTAAAAGCGGATGGCGCCAACAAATCCCGGATGGAAACGGTGCCTTCACGATAGACCCGCTCTTCCTCAAGGGTTATCAATTCTTCACCAGATTTTTTGGTAATTTCAGCTTCTTTGCCTGCTAAACCGCCCTTTTCTTTAAATGAAGCCGTCGCAAATTTTGGTTTAAAAGCCATACATTTGTAAATTTCTAAATCCTAATTTCTAATTACTAATAATTTATTCCACTTGTATCTGATTCACCGGCGCCAAGTGCTCGCTAAAGGCGATGTCGGGATTGTAGGTAGAATAAAATAATTCAATTAATGACTGCGTATCCAACCGCACGACTTCCAGGTTCATGCTAGCTAATCCAGATTCTATTTGCCGCACTCTCATATCCAAATCGTGCTTGCGCTGTTGGAATCTTTCGTCTTTAAGTTTGACAGTGATAGCTGGATTAATTACCTCTTTCATGCTGGACCAAAAACCTCGTTTTCTATTTGAGAGCGGATCATAAGGCACAACTACAAAAAATTGCTTGCTCATTATTTTGCCAAGACTGACTAGTTCGCCAACAAAAGACCGGTAATCGGCTATCTGTACCCGCAATAATTCGTTTGTTTGTTCACGCTCCAGTTTTAATAACTTTTCCAAATAAGGTTTGATATACAATTGCCGAGACTGAACAACAATCTGCAGAGGAAAATCAATCCCGTTTAAAAAGGAAACATAAGAAGACACGATCGCGTTTTGTTCATCTTCATTTTTCAACGCAAAATTAACACTCGAAACCATAAGAATAGCGCGCAAAGTTCCGTCTTTCATTATGGCGGTATCAAATTTTATCTCCGCGAAAGGCAGGTGCTGTTGAGCGCTGGGAACGGCCATTTTCTTTTTTTTAATTTTTTCTGGCATATTACTCCGGTTTGTATGGGCTAAAGCCGCATATAAGGTCACTCGCTCAAAAATATTTTACTCACTCATTTCCCTTATAATAACCGCCCGTATTAACTACCAATGATAAATCACGAAGGCGATTGTAAGAAACTCTGGGGACTTCTTTTACTGCTTCCACCATTTGTACCTTTCCGGATTTAATTGATTCGGCCAGCTCACTTTTAGTAAAACTTTTATACCAGATACGGCGACTGGGCCGGCGCACGGTTTGCACTATGTTCAATAAAAAATAATGAAACGGCTGGCCATTAATTTTGACAAAAGCCAGCACCAAAGCTGACCCGCCGATAAGCGCCGCCAAAAAAATAAACAAAGCAATATCGGCCAACTTGAATACAACAAATAAAATTAATCCCGTGGACAATAAAATAATAAATTGCCGGGTGGTTATCGGCCCGAAAATCTTGTCTTCTACGTCTATAAATTGTGGCACTACGAATTGTTCCATACTATAATCCCCTTTCCATCTCCATTAAGGCGACCGCCTCATTTAATTTTATACTATTTTTCATGTTAAGTACATTAGCCAGTGATTTTCTCTCGGCCAACGACTGACAAACCGCCTGCATATATTCGGAGTACAGGGGCGAAACATGATAGGCGGCCAACGCGTCTAGATACCAGACAAAAGATTCTTCTTGCAGATTAAACATTTTTTGCTGAAGTCTTTTGGCCGCTTCCTCCGGATTGCCTGATAATCTTCTAAAATCCGTGAGAGTTATGGATTTAATTTCCTCTACCGGCCCCATTTCTATGCTTGAGGCGGTAACGTCCTGCATTGATTTTTTTATGACTGGCTTGGTATCAAGCTTGAAAATTGGTTCGTTGGCGGCGCTTTTATTGACTATTTTTGAAACAACTTCTTGTCTATTTTCGTTTGTCATCCCGAGCGAGGCCTTAGCCGACGAGGGATCTCTGTCCGTTTTGTATGGTCGACTAGACAGAGATTCCTCCTTCGTCGTCGGAATGACAGACGTTTTTGACACTGGAGCAGGCAACTCTAATTCACTTTCCAAAGAATGCATGGCGGTAGAAAATGAATTACCTTTCAAAACAGGCACATTTGTATTTTCCATACCTCCTCCGCCTTCAACTTCCCGGCAAGATTTGATGATTTTTTCTACCTGTTGTTCGGTTAATCCCAGTCCCCCATTTTTTATGGAACGCGCCAAAAGTTCGCGGGTTTCGTCTTCGCTTTTTATGTCTTTTAATTTTGCCAGCACCAAACTTTTTAATCTTCCTAATACTTCCGGCACAACACTAAAACCTAATTTTCCCAAAACTTCTTCTACTTGTTTTTCCCGTTTTGGACTAAACAGAGGGGCGGAGCTTTTCACTCTCAATTTTTCTTCCAGCGGGGAACCGGCATCAGCGCGGGACATCTTGCCCGGCGAAGCCATAGCGGGGACGGGTGGTTTAGCGTTATTATGCCTACCCGCCGAATTTGTGGGCGCAATAGAGCCGGATAGTTTTGCGACGGGACGAGAGGCGAGCGCGGGCTGTTGCCGCATTACTGGTTTTGGCGGCATGACCGGCGCTGGGGATTTTTGCGCGGCCTGAATTTTTTTAAATTCACTAAGAGGAACCTTGGCAAAAGTTCCATCCGCTTTTTTGATTGTAATCATTGGCTCGGACATATTTTAAATATTCCACTTAAATTTATTTTCTTTTTCATCATAGTATATCATCTCCGCAATTTTTGAATCATTATTTTTCTCTGCTAATTCGCTTAATTTTGCCATTACACCTTCAATGTCCGCAAAATTTCCATCCACATCTTTTTTGAATTGGGATTCAATTTGGGCTTTTACCTGAGTTGGGGTTGGTTTGGGGCGGATTGTGGGTGGCACGACTAGTTTGGGCGCTTCTTTTTTTGGTGGAACTACCTGTGGTTGTGAGGGTGATTTAGGCGCTACAACCGGCGCAGCTTTAACATTAGGCGCTATTGCGGTTGGCGCTTTTTCGGGAGCAGCATTTTGATATTTTTCCGGATTTAAGAAAGCGTCAACCACAAACCAAATATTTTCTTGGGTAAAAGTTTGGAAAAAACTTACTAAATCCAAAAATCGTTCCTTTGCTTCCTCCGGATCGGCTGTAAAATATTTTTTAGCTGTTTCATCAGGGAACATTATTTGTCGCAACCTGCTCTCAAAATCCGCTTTGGCCAAAGTATCGCCGGTTTTATAAACCGAGCCAATCTCTTTTACTACTTCGGCCACAGTTACATTTTTGCCTTGCCATACGCCAACTACGGCTTCGGATTCCAAAAATACCTTTTTTAATTCTAAATATAAAGATTCTAATCCTTTTTGATCCGCATTATTGAGTCCCAAGTACCACATTAGTGAATTTAGAACATCAACATCCAACAACAACGCCATTACGGCTTGCTGTCTAACCACTTTGATAAAATAATCCTTATCTACTACTTCCAACATTTTCCAAGTTAATCTAACGTAAAGACGAAAATAAGTTAATCTGAATTCGGCATCGGTTTCATATGAAGCGTTATGAAAAAATTGATCCAGCGATTGCCAGGTCTCGTACATCTGATCAAGCGTCTGATCATTATCGGCAATTTGCTTTTCCAGTTGATCGAATTCGGATAATGATATTTTTTGCACTTGCAATTTCATAAACTAATTTTTATTTTTTGGACTTCCCTTGGCTCTTTCCAAGTTCTTCTACTAATTTTTTTACTTCTTCGATTTTAGCTGAATCTTTCATTCTATCTTTTTCCAAAACAAATGTAAGTAGACCCTTAAGGCCTCTTTGGTCCGCAACCTTCTCCTTTAAATTTGCCAGAATTTCCTGTACATCATTCAGGTCTGAATTATCAAGAATTTCTGCCAAATCTCCCTTTGTATATTCATCTACACTACCTAATTGGTTGGCGGTAATACCACCTACTACTTTAACTAATATTTCTTTTGATCCGCCAGATTTAATTATAGCCTTGCCCGCGGAATTTCTATCCATGCTTCCTGAAAGACCCAAAGCCGAAGTAATCTTAAAACCAGACAAGCCGGCTGTTCTTCTGCTGACCACAGAATTGCGGTCTGTGCTTGAATCAGCATCAACCAAAACAGTTTCAAAAGTTCCATCACCTTTATCTTTTAACTTATAAAGACCGGCTCTGCCCAAAGATCCTTGACCGGCAGCCTTTTCATTGCGCAATCGTTTTTGTTCCAAAATAGCGCCTGCCATTTCCTTTCCGTGCATCTCCACAAAACGCCCCATCGCCTTTGCCAAACCTTCTTTTGTGGCCTCTACTTTATCATTTATTAATTCCGATAAATCTTGCGCTTGTAACTGCCTAATTGCCTCGGGGGTAATATCCATAGACTGCTCTTTTCCCATCCCCGCCTTCTCCAAAATTCTTGCCTTGTTCGCATCAGCAACTGCGGCATGTACGCCCAAATTACTTATCTGCATTTCTGATAAACTCTTCTCCAGTACATTTAGAACTCCCTGCTCTTTTTTTATTTCATCTTCATTCCCAGCTTTCACTACTCCAGCTAATTTTTCTTTTTGCGTCTGGATTCTTTTTAGTTGCGCCTCTGTTTTGGCTACACTTTGGACAAAATCTCCGGCACCTGAATGTTTTTTCATTCTTTCTTCCGCTTGTGTATTTAAAGTATTCTGATAATTATTAGCCTCACTAAATCTGTTCTGGCCTACCAACACTTCATCGCGAGCGGCAGCAACCAAGCGAGCTTTTACCTGTTCGTAATCAAAAGTTAACTGTTCTAAAGTAGCTTTAACCGCAGTCGCTTCTTCGCCTCGCTTTTTTCCTACATCAGTCTGTAGTAATGCTCGTATAGCCTCTAATTCTCTTACTTGCTTTTCCGCAGCCAACTTTCCCTCTATTTGTTTAGCTTTAGCAGTTGATTGAATAGAATTTTCAGAGCGTTTAACATTAAAAATATCGGCGTCTGTATATTTACCAGAAGCTTCTACTTCTTCCCAACTCTTTCCTTCTTCTCTGGCTTTCATTACTAATTTTTCTGTTTCACTCATTTTTTCTAAAACATCCTGAATTTTTCTTGCTTTAATTTCTTGACCGGTTGCTTTTAATTTTATTAGCTCCGCTTCGGCTCTAGTTTTTTCTATACCAATCGGGGTTTTGCTGGTACTAACCAGATGTTCCATCTGTTCTTCTGCGTATTTTGCTCTAGCTTCTTTATCTTTGGTATATTCTTCTTTAAAAGCAGTGGGCGCAATCCACAAACCCATCTTAGCCCAAGCTCTTGAAAAAGGTTTGCCTTTTCCAGCTTCACCAAATGCTGTTTCTATTCTCTTACCAGCCGCTATGAGTCGCGATTCGCGTGAAGGTAAACCAAACCAACCTTTCTTAATGGTTTTATACTTTGCCCAAGACGCTATGTCTCTGCCCCGCCTCTGCCAAGACTTCCCACCCACCAAAGGAACATTCATCAGCCCCCACTTTCCCGCCTTCTTTGCACCTTCCCCTATACCCCGTGCCGCCCACCGCGCCGCGGTAGCGCCAGAAGCAATCATCGCCACTTTCTTGCCAAACTCTCCGGCCTTGCCCATCATCGCCCCGCCGGCCGCGCCCAATTGCTGGGCCATTTTGGCTCCGGCGAGCAACATGCCGATGGCAATGGCGAAATTAGCCATTTGAGCCCAGCTCATTATATCGGTAATGCCAGTGTTTTCTTCTTGTGGATCATTAGTACCTTTGTCAATTAAATTTTGATCTGAAAGAGCGTTATTATCCCTAATAGTATCGTGCGCGTTGCCAGCTCCTACCGTTACAAAAGACAGCCAAAGAAAAAAAGCAATAATCGGCCCGGCCACCACATTGCCGCCAAATTCGGACCACCATTGGCCTGCGTACTTTTGGGTTTGGGGCAAAACATTCAAAACAAAAGCAAAAGGAGAAAGCACGATTAATATCCAAAGCGCCATCATTCTGGCCATTAACAAAAATAAAAATGTTAACATGGTCATCATCATGATGGCGGAAAATGTTATGGCTGCTACCGCCGCCAAAAAAGACGAACCCTCTTTCGCTATTCCGTCAGCGCCTCCAGTAAGAGCAAAAATCTTATCTATTTTAAACATGCCAACCAGATTTCCGCTGGCTGTGGCCGCAACACCATTAACAAACGTAATCATCACCACTTGCGCGACATCAATAATGATACCGCAAATAATCCGGCTAAAATTTACAATCACGGCCGCCATGAGTAGTTTTACTAATAATTTTTTATATTCATATTGTTCCAAACCAAGAATAGTGCCAAAAGATATGATAAGCAATACCACCACAAAAAACATATTGGTCACGTCGCGCACCATTACCCAGCCCACCGTTACGGCCGGGGAATCTATGAAACCATTATAGCCAGCCACCTCTATGACAAATTTTAAAATAAAAAATGTCAATTTTATAAACCAGCCAGCCACTGTCAATATTAAACCAATTATCCAATTTTTTATTCCCTCCACGAATTCAATGGCATGCGCCGCATCAGTGCCTACAAACCAAACCGCCACTACTAAAGAGGCTAGAATAACAAAACTAACCAGGCCGAGTTTGCGGCGCGGCCTTAAAAACATCCAGAACTTGTACAAATAAAAATTTAATTTATCAAGGATGACAAGCATGAAAAAGATAAATTAACTTATGCCTGAATTATACCACAAAAAACCGATGGCAACAATGAAATGGGGATAAAAAACCGGCTGTACATCCCATTGACAAAACCTTTAAAATGCGCTATAATATGGGCGTTCTTTTCCCAACCCAAACCGGAGGATATCATGAAGAATGATGCGACGACCAATCTGTTTTTTGCAATATCCGGCCTCATGATCGTCGTTTGCGCCACCCTGCTCGTCCTCTTCGCCGGCTGTGGCGGCGGAGATGATGGCCATGACGACGATAACGACTGCGTGGTCATGGGTAACTGCCCTGATAACGACGCTGACCAAATGATGACTGACGCAATGGCGGATCCGTGCGCCGAATACCAACCTACCGGCCCTTGGGCAAACGGATGGGACTGCGGAGGAGATAGCGATTGCAATTTTTCGCTTCTTCCCGGCGGTAATGTGTGCTATGCCACATGCAGGCCAAGCGGAGCTTTCACATGTCCGGTAAACGAAAACATGCTCGCCGGCCTTTCTTTCTCCTGTGTAGCAGGAGGATACACTTTCACTTGCTACCATTAACATCTACCGCGAGCAGGCATGTTCTATGCCTGCTCGCGGAATCTCCTTAGCAGAAAAAGGTTTTCTATTGAGGAAAACAAAAAATCCCCCAATGTTATGTCGGGGGATTTTTTGTTAATGACAAACTATTGTGGTGCCACTATTATTCTACCGGCAAAACCAGTATATGAACCACCAGACATTTCAAAACATTCATCTACCGCATCATTGGTCGGATCGGAATCTTTTGTTGTCCAGCTCTTATCATAACACCCCGCCCCGCCCGGACTAGACAAAAATGGATTAGGACAAGTGCCATTGCACCAGCCCCAATTATCCTTTACTTGTACTTTTGGCTGATACACACAACAACCACCGTTCAAAGATTGAATGTCAGAATCTGGACAGCTGGTTGTCCAGCCAGCGCCATCGCGCGAACATTGATACACATGATCAAAACGCGCGTAACCGTTATCGCAGGTTTCACCGGCTATCTGACCGAAGTTAGGAGCCAGGCTCTCGGAGAAACAATTATCCAAATAACGGCAATCGCCGCTGGAAGCGCACGACTGTTTCGTATCAAAACTTATATCCCTATAACCTTGGCTGGTTACATCCCATACCGTGCTGGAAACTAAACAAGTATTGGCCGGTCCGCAAGCGCCATTTACGGCGCCTCGCTGATTGCGGAAATAGCCGTCCAAAGCCACCTTGTTGCTATCGCCCCAATCCACCTGCATTTTTCTAATCGGCATTTGATTTTTGTCGGCGAAAGCATAAAATTTAATATTTACCGGCGCGACACTGTTTAAAAACACTACATCACCGGCTGATTTTCCGTTCAGAGTAAAGCCGTTGCTGTTGGTTTCCAAACATTTGCCTCCGGTTTTACAAGCGCCTAACGGATGAATCTTGGGCGCGTTATTGAAATTAGTGGAATTTTCTGTCATATTGTATGGTTCTCCCGCGCCGCTGTAACTATCTACCGTTGTCGTATTTTGCGCGTAGCTTCCAAAATTATTCCAATTCCAAACACTTTCAATTTTAGCAAAAATTCCTCCAAGGAAAGTTTTGCCTTGTACTAATCCTTCCCCGCTCGCCGAACCGGGCACTGTTTCATCTAAAGTTAAAGTGGTAGTGCGAAATTCCAAGCAATTTCTACCGCTACAACTATATGACGCGCCCACAATAGCCGGCGGCGGATCAAAAGTGGTTTTATCATAATGAGAAAAGATATTCACCGGTTGTTGCGGCGCCAAAGAGCTCATTCCTAAACTGCCAAAAGGCTGGCTTAATAATGCGTAAGGGTAATTAAGATTTGACGGGGAAGAATTGAAATCAACCACATATTTGCCATTGCTCCACAAATGATCAGTCAAACCTACGGCGGTATAAGGCACGGCTTCGGTTTGAGCGATATTGACACATGACTCGCGCAGACCAACGTAAATGTCAAAAGATGCCTCCTCCTTATCTACACCATCCCCGGTGTAACAGATAACATTTATCGTTCCCAACTGACCATTCACAAAATTAACTCTTATGGCGCAACCGTCATCACGATTATCCATATCTCCCCCCAAACAATCATTTTGATAGCTGTCACTGCCCGCAACAGTGCCAACTGAATCACAACCCGTGCTACCCGCGATTCTTGAGGCCAATAAATTCCTAAATGGCGCCAAAGGTATATCCTGTCCACCCGGATCGGCAAATTGAAACTGGTCATCTCCGTCACCGTCTCCGTCATCATAAAACATTACCCACGCATCTTTATTTGTGCCGTCCGAATATATATATCTGCCAAAACCCATATTTATGGTTTCATTTGGTAATTTTTGCGGAGGCGGAAATAAATCCTTACCATCAATGCTCCATTGCGGACCATTATATCTTGTTTTTAAATCATTCCTTATATAAAAGGTGCCGACCCCTTTGGGAAACCAATTTCCATCACTTCCATTCGCCACTATCTTTATATAATCAATCTCCTCTTGAAAAACAGGAATAGCCGGCGTTAGAACTACTCTTTTTTCACGATCCGTAGTTCTATCTCCACCGCCGGTACAACCTGCCTCCGCGCCACAATGTTTTATTGTCTGTGTTGCTAAAAATTGATTATAATCATTCGTCGGCGCGGTGATATGTGTCTGCTGATTCCCCTTTGCCCCCAAACAATAATACTTGCCGCCGGCGCTGGAAGCCTGAAAACCCGCTTCTACGTGCTGGCTGTTAATATCCGGCGCGCCCATAATGGTGTCTATGGGAAACCAGGTTAAACAGGCAAAATTGTTTGGTTCGGCGTTCAGCGGCCGGGAAATATCGGGCTCAATACAATAACCATGCCAGCCCACTAAGCGCGTTTGTTTTCCTAATTTTTGACAACTACCGCCCGCGCAATCGTCATCTGTGCCACAGACGCGATCCGCGTTGGCGCCGCCGGAACAAATACCGCCGACAATACCCTTAACCGCGGAAGAGTTTTTATTAAGCAAACCCTCGCCTTCGTTAGGTTTATTAAAATTCCAATATTTAGTAAAGATGTCGCCATAACTAATTTTGGTGTAATCGCAATCACAACCCATGGCCCTTAGCTTATCAGTAGTAAAACCAATGCTTTCGTTGCATAAATTGGCTGAAGCGTAAAGAGGTGATTTGCCGACTAAATCGGTGTTGGGGAAGGGTGAAATTTCTTCCGGATAGGCGCGGCAGGATTGACCGATGGATTGTTTGGCCACATTGGCGGTAGAGCCGTCGGGGTTTTGCAGACAAGCGCCATTTACACAAATTCCGGCCCGACCGCGTCCGCAAGGTTCGCCAGAACGAAGGCAATCAAAACTTCCGATATTAACAGTGGATTTGCAATTTACGCCGCCGCCACAAGGGACTTTTTTAGCCAAGCGCCACTGCGGATTGCCATTATTACCAAAATTAATCTCGGATAACTCGTCCACTGGATAATAATTAAAAATGCTATAACCGCTAAATTCTTGGCCCAGCCAATCCGTGCTCCGACTGCGATAAGCATCATCGGTTAAAACCTGATTGGCCAGCTCTTGCGACCCTACCCAATTGGCGCAGTTGGTGATATCGTTTTTAGTGGCTGATTCCGGGCTCTTGTCGCAACGGCCAATGGCATCGCAAATTTCTTTATAATTTCCTGATTGGGAATCAAAAATGCGGTGGGAAGATCGGCACTGCAGCCATTCGCCGCATTCGCGATCCCGGTCTACTTTTAAAATTATATTGGCATCATTGGATGTGCTAGCTACCGGCGCAACTAATTTACTATCCAACTGGGCGCTGGCCGCGTATGACTGGGCTGTATTCCATAATTTATTAGGCGAGTCGGTTTTATCAAATAAAATACAACCGAATTTTTCGCTGATTTGGCCATTGCAATCGTTTTGACGCGCCTTCAGGCGATCGTCGTTAATTAAATAATGAGTTTTATTATTTTCGTTGCGGTCTATAAATTCGGTACAGCCGTTTTGCGCCGCTGGACATTCACCCACAAAATTATTGTAAGAACCGCTGACGCCATAAGACCAGAGGCCGTAATTATTGCCGGTCTGCAGGTAAGTTGGGTAGCATGGTTGCTCGTCTACACCATCACAGGTGACGCCGCTGACGCAATCACTATTGCTGGAACAATATGACCCGCTCGGCCCACATTTTCCCGCGCTTTTCCAGAACCAACCGTTGTAATTTATTCCGCCGATAGAAACGTCTTCTCGATATGAACAAATTTTTTGTCCGATGATATTCGGATCTTTGAAGTATAAAGCGCCATTTGCCGACGAATACCCGTTGCAACCGACCGCTTCGTTTTGACAAAGCGTAGTATTATAAGAAGCGGGATCATTTTTTACCAGAACATCTCCGTAACTCGGCCCCGCCGGAGTGGACGCTAATCTGCCTGCTTTAGCGCAACCCAAATCCGCCGCACTGCAAGTGGCTTGTTGATTAGCAACCAAATAAATAGGAATAGAGCTGGGGGTATCGGGTTTAATATAAATTGTAGAAGTAACAATTATTCCACCATCGGCAATAATAACACTTACGGTCGCGCCGATAACATCAACATAACAGCCGAGTCTTCCCAACGGAATCTGACAATTATAGTTATTTCCGCCAATGTTTCTGGTAACATTGGCGCCCTCGGCGCCAGCCAGCCAAACATTATAAGCGCGCGGACCCGACTCATCCGGAGTGTTGCGTGTGTCATAAAGACTCGTACAGCCAATGGCTTTTTCGCGGCAAAGAGCGGTAAATTTAGTCAGATAAATAGGCTTATTTTGCGGAGTTTTATATTCAGAACAACCCAAAGCTTCGCCTGGTAAATTGTCGTTTAAGTTGCTGTCGCATACCGGATCAACTTTCAAGGTATTTTTAACTAAGTAAATATAATCCGCCACTTCTTTTAAACGGACATTATCTAAGAATAACTGGCCGCTGATGGAAAACTTCAATTGCGTGCTGGTGTTGACGCCGCCCAGCTCTGCCGGCCCCAAGTGATAATACTGCCAGACATCGCCCACACTTATCGCGCCCAAAGTTGAGACACTGTCATTTTCTAAAGTAACGCTGACCGTCGCGCCAGCGCTGCCTTTGGCCCAGAAAGTTAAATCATAACTGCGGCCTGGATTTAAAGATAAATTTTTATAGGTTGCGAGCGCGCCATTATAAGCCAGCGAATGTTCACCCGCATGAGTGGATTCTAAAGATTGAATGATACTGCCGGTTGGACCCCAATCCGCCAAAGCAAGAGTGGTGGAAGAATCTTCAAAATTATCGCTAAAAACATTGCGCACATTATTGCCGGCGTTGCCTTTATAAGCGCGACAGGTATTTACTTGCGGAGCGCAACTCTTGCTGGTGCCGGCGGTATTTTGCACGCCGTTTGGCAAGCCGTAGTAGAAACACTGGCCGTCACGATATTCTCCGTTTTGAAAACATGTCGCCGGTGCGGCTAGTTCGGTGTCATTTAACCGGTAAGGCGTGCAGGACCCGGAAACCGCGATTGTTTTTGATAATAATTTATAATAAACAGTTCCTTGCTCGTCGTTAAACTGACGGCAATCCGGACTAGTCGCGCCTGATTTATATAATGATTCACTGCAAACAGAATCGTAAACAGTCAAATCCGCGCTGGTGGTATAAAAATATTTAGGACTGCCATCGGCATTTTTTTCCAAAATAAAACCTTTTAATTGATACCCGCCCACGACCGAACCCTCGTAAGTATAAAAGTTTTTCTGCTTGGCAACATCTGGCAAAATACATGGACGCAGATAAGAATAATGTTCTACTTTTTCTAAACCGCCTTCGGTGGTACTCAAATTAGTAAAACTGGCGCAACCTTCATCTACGGCATTACAGTTGGAACCGGAAGACGGAATAACATAGGCCAAAGCAGTCCCGCCGGAATAATTACTAGGCATTTCCCGGTAAGCGGCATAACCCACGCATCTTTTATCGCATTGGTCATTCCAGACTACTTGATTTTCCACAATAGCAGCCGGAGTAAATTTGCCCGGTATACTGTCTCCCGCGTAGCTGATGGGAGCGTACCAATTACAATTTACTTCGTCGGCAATACAAGGCGCGGAATAATTATTACATTTTGGATTTTGGGTTAATTTGTTAAGATCGGATATGGTTTGTGGCCGATCTACGGCCAAAGTGCTGGTGTTAGTATCGTAGCAACCTAAATAATACGGGGCTTGACGTAAATAAAGTTTGTCTGATGTGCTCGCTGTTTGAAACGATGAACAGCCATCAGAGTTGGCCGAACAATTTGTGGAAATCTTGCTATTGAAAAATATAGCAGAGTTCTCGCCAATAATATTTAAATCATCTTTAGAATAATCCGCCCAATTTCCAGTGTTATCTTGTTTCAAACTATATTCCGCGCAACCAACATTGTCTTGTGTGCAATAACCGGTATCCAAAGTGCGGTAAAGATAACTGACATTTTTGCCGGCGCTGTCTTTAAACGATTGACAAGTGCGGTATTGCGGGTCGCATTTGGCGGCGTCTATTTTCCAGACATTTTTTTCCCGGGTGCAATAACCTTGAGTCGCGCAATTGCCGTCTTTGTCGTAGGCCACACAGGTGCTTAAATCCACGCATTCCGTGGCGCGGTTTGGGGTGCCGCTAAAATATGGAGTGGATCCGAAAGCCACAAAATTACATTTTGATGCCGGCGCTTTTAACACCCAGTTCGGATCAATGAGGTGGCAGAATGGTTTGTTCACCGGATCGTTATTAACTCCCACCACTTTACCGTTTATATCTTTTACGAAATTACAATCATTAAAACCGGCTACCACTTGTTTTAAAGTCCAAGGGGTGTCGGGATTGCTGTTTAAAGCGGCAATTTCAAAGCCTAAAGGCAGAACTCTGGCTTTGCGCAGTTTGGCGATATTGGCATAACAATAAGCTCTTTGATAGCAGCTGGTGTCGGTTTGATCAGCCGCTCGTTCCGGAGAAATTAATTTCCATTCGCCGTGCAACCAATTCTTGGCCAGAGCCTCGACAATGGTAATCGGCTTGCCCACGCTTGTTTCCTGCGCCGCCTGCGTTAAACCGTCGTCCGCCACGCAATTTTCCGGCCCTGGAGAAGTAGCCGGACAACTGGAAAAATTTCCTAAAACATTATATTGATCAATTTGGATATTGGGCGGGGTAAGTAAATCAGCAAACAAGGTTTGGGCCGCCTGCCGCCCGCCGGGAGACGTTTGGCCCTCAAATGAATTAAGAACATCCACCAGCTTATTTCTACATTCCTCATCACCGCTATTACCGACGCATATCCCAAAAGGAAGCATGCCCTTGGTCTGAAAATTTTTGAGCATTTGAGAAGCGAGGGTGTTTAAAAATAACGAACCAGCGCCTGCGATACTGTTTATCGCTCCAGTGCCAAGAGTGGCCAAAAAACCGGCTTCGGCTGCTTTTCTTTGTTCGCTTGGATTTTGGGCTCGCGCTTCTTCGGCAATATTTTTGGCCGGAGTAACAATGTCGCCAGAAATTAAAGTTGTTTTTGGTTTATAACCGTCGCCTTCTTGTCTTTGCAATTTATCGGCTTCGGTCTGCCTGGCAACTAAATTATCAATTTTTTCGGTGGCGCTAAGCAGAATTCCCAGATCGCTTTGTTCAACGGAAAAAGCCACGTTAAATTTTCGCGCGATATCGGCGCCGCTGCCATATTGGCTTTGCCAATTACTGGCGCTTAAAACATCTTTTTGAAAACTCGACCAAGTGCAATTTGGCTGAAGAACGCCTTGTTGCTGGTTAAGATCCATAAATTTATAGGTTAGACCGATGCGCATGGCTAAATCTATTTTTGGATCCGGAATTTTACATAAATTTAAACCATAGGGCGCGCCCAAAGCGTCTATAGCCACGCCAGCCGCGTGATCGCCCACATCTTTCATGTAACTTCCAAAATCTTTATAATGGGCGAACGGCTGTTCTCCTTTGCCCCCAGAAGCAAGCCAAACTGCCGTGTCATATGCGGTTCGGCGCAAAAAATAAGCAAAAGATTGCACAGCTATATTTATCACTGCGTTTTTGATTGCTTCTTTAATGATATTTTTAGTCGTTAATAAGCGTTGCGATAAATCCTCAATAACGATGACGGTGTCCGATACGCCAAATAAAGCTTTTGCCGGTTGGGTATATGACAAAGAACCAGCTATCGTTATAAAAACAAAAACTGCCAATAAAATACTTAAGCTGAATTTTTGAAACTTTGGCATAAACTTTAAGGAGTGCTGGTCGCGCTTAAAACTTCTTTTACCATTTGTAATAAATCCGCATCAGAAGTCGCGTCAAGAACTTTTTTATCCAAACCGGAGTCCGATAGCATTTTGCGGATCTGCGCCGGATCGTTTAATATTTTTTCCAAATCTTGCGGGGATCCGACAATTGGCGAAGGCCCCAAAGTAGAGGTGGCGGAAGCAGGGGACGTGCTGTTTGGCAAAGTGTCCGCATTGACATCGGCTTCGGCGCAATTCTGCCCTTCCGGACAAATCGGGTTTGTGCCTTTGTCCACTTCGGCTTTATCGGTTAGGCCGTCCGAGTCAGTGTCGGCCAAATATGGACTGGTGCTATAAACATAAAGTTCATCAAAATCATTCAACCCGTCTTTATCAATATCGCGATACATTAAAGCTTCGTTGCTATTTATATCGTCTCTGGTCAAAGGAGGAATTTTTTTATTAAGCGCGAAAGGCGCGTACATCGTATTTCTAATTTGTAAAATACCTAAACCAATCGCGAAAATAGCAAAAGTGGATAGCAAAATTAATCCTATCTTTTGTTCTTTCGATAGTCCTTCTCTGCCTTTCTCCTCTACCATAAATACTTTAGTTAGGGGATACGGATATTATACCATAATTTATTAAAGTTTTCGCACTAAAGATATCCACTGTTCTACAGATAATTCCTGCGCTCTAGCCTTGTCGCTTATTCCCAACTCTTTAAAAATAGCCGGTAACTTTTTTTTATCCATTACCGATGACAAATTTTTTATCAGCATTTTTCGGCGATTGGCAAATCCGGCTTTCACAATTTTAAAAAACCCTTCGTCTTGTTTCCTACTCCCTACTCCCAACTCCCTACTCCTTATTTTAATTACCGCCGAATCCACTCCGGGTACCGGCCAAAAATATGATTTTGGGACATACATAACTATTTCCGGCTCGGCGGAACATTGTACCGAAATAGCCAAGACCGACATATCGCCCGGTTTGGCGCAGATTCTTTCGGCCACTTCTTTTTGCACCATTAATACCATCAGCTCCGGTTTGTTCTCCGTTTCTAAAAATTTCCGTATTACATTGGAAGTAATTTGGTATGGCAGATTAGAAATAATTTTATAATTTTTAATTTTTAAATTTTTAATTTCATAAAGAATATTCCCCCAAATAATTTCCAAATTTCCCAATTTCTTAATTTCTTTTAATTCGTTCCAATACGGTTCCAGTTTTTTTTCAATTTCAAAAGCCAAAACTTTTTGCGCTTTTTCCGCCAAAGCCAATGTCAAAACCCCAAACCCCGGCCCCACTTCCACCACCACATCGTCTTTGGTTATTTCCGCCGCCTCCAGCATTTTAGCTATCGGTTCTTCATTAATTAAAAAATTTTGGCCGTATTTCTTGGAAGGAATAAGACCAAATTTTTTACAAAGATGCTGTAAATAATTGATATTATATAAAGAGGTCATACCTATTCTTTGTTCAATCCGGCATTGGTATATCTGTTGGACGCATTCCACATCAGCCAGCCGGCATCTGTGTATTTTTCCACTTCATTTATTTGTTCCCTTATTTTTTGCGCGTCATATACGGCTCCCAAATTAAACGCCTGAATCCATGGCCGAACTTTGGTGCGCTTGCCTTCAAATTTTGGCATGCCTATTTTCATTCCATTGGCAATAACCAGGGCGGGAAATTGGGCCGGATTTTTTAATCCCAGATAACCGGACGGATAATGCGATGGATACATCATCGGCGAAATATAGTCCGTTTCATCCACCGCGTCCGCTATTCTCTGTCCGATACGCATATCATCCTCTCCGGTTTTTTCCATCACAAATCCAAACATATCCAGCGACAGCCAAACCGGCTCATTGCTTAATTTAATATTTAAAAAATGATAAAACTGTTTCATTACCAAATATTTTTTTTCGTTGCCGGCGGCATAAACGGTCTGCGACATATTGCCATCCGAAGGAAAACGGACATAATCAAAATTTATTTCATCAAATCCAAACGCGATTGCTTCTTTGGCAATAGCCACATTATACGACCAGACTTCTTTTTTGCTGGGATCAACCCAAGCCAAATCTTTGTGGTCTCTCCACAAACCGCCAGCCTTGTTTTTTATCGCCCACTCCGGTTTTTTTTCGGCCAGCGCCGGATCTTGAAATACTGTCTGGCGAGCGATGACATAAATATTTTTAGCATGAAGTTTTTTTATCAAACTAGCCACGTCTCCCAGCCGGTTTTCGTCTGTTTTTAAATCATTTACCAATTTTAATTTACTATCATACAAAATTTTTCCACTATAATCTTTTATGTCTATAACCACTGCGTTCAGTTCGGTTTTATCTATTAAATTTATTACCTCGTCTATTTTTTTGGCGCTGCCGGCCGAATAGGCTGTAAGGTACAGACCTTTGGCTTCTATTTGAGGCAGTTTAATTTTAGCGATAAATTCCTCATGTTTTAAACTGCCGTCATAAACACTCGCGGCTTCTATGGTAATAACCGTTTCCGTCCATGCCCACCAAATTAAAAGGCAGGAAAAAAGAAAAGAGCCTATTAATAAAATTAAAAATAAGTTTGGATGCGCCGTTTTTAAAGTATTTTTATTTGTCCCTGTCGTAAAATTTGCAAATTTTTAACCACGCTCACAATGGTAGTGGGCGGATTATGGGGTAATACTCCCCCATCTATTAGTATATCAGATTTTACGCTGATTTTCTTAGAGTCATAAATATCGCCGGCATCGGCTAGATTGGCCGAGGTGGCCACTACCGGCCGGCCTAATTTTTCGGATAAAAATTTTGCTACGGGATGATTGGTGACGCGAACGGCGATGGTGCCATTGGCCGATACTATTCCGGAGGCTAGTTTTTCTTTTTTGTTCCACTCTCCAACGACTGTCAATGCTCCAGGCCAATAGCTGTTTGCTATATGCTCAACCGTCTTGTTCCATACTAAATATTCTCTGGCCATTTCAATACTAGGAACAACCACTAAAAGCGGCTTATCGCTTTTTCTTCCTTTAATTTTAAAAATTTTATCTACCGCCTCTTGATTGGTGGCGTCGCCACCCAAACCATAAGAAGTTTCCGTGGGAAAAATAATTGTCTGGCCGTTTTCTAGCGCCTCAACCGCTTCCGTTAAATTTTTTTGATCAATAACTTTCACAAGATTACTTTTTTATCCAGCGCAAATAAAATTCCGAAAGCGGCAACAAATTTCCTTCCAAAACTCCTTCCGGATCCGTGGATTCATATTCGGTGCGGTGATCTTTTACCAAATGATAGGGATGCAAAACATACGAACGAATTTGATTTCCCCATTCCGCAGATTTGTATTCACCGCGTAATTCTTTTCTGGCCGCTGATTTTTTTTCTTCTTCCAAACGATGCAATTTGGCTTGCAAAACTTTCATGGCCATGTCTTTATTTTGTTGTTGCGAGCGTTCGTTCTGGCATTGCACCGTAATGCCCGTAGGAATATGCACGATGCGCACGGCCGAATAAGTGGTGTTTACGCTTTGCCCGCCATGACCGCCGGCCATAAAAGTGTCTATGCGGATATCTTTGGGGTCAATCTCAATTTTAATTGTATCGTCCATTTCCGGCAAAACTTCTATCAAAGCAAAAGAAGTGTGGCGCATTTTCTCCGCGTCAAATGGCGAAATGCGCACCAAACGATGCACGCCATGTTCGGATTTTAAATAACCAAAAGCAAACCGGCCTTTAACTTCAAACATTATGGATTTGTATCCGGCTTCGGCCCCGCGTGATTCGTCTACCACTTTTGTTTTCCACCCCATCTTGTCGCAATACCGCATTACCATTCGCAGCAGCATTTCGGCCCAGTCCTGCGCTTCAGTTCCACCACTGCCGGCGTGGATGGCGATGATAGCGTTATTTTTATCATAGGGACCGTTTAACAAAACATACAATTCGTATTCGGAAAATTCTTTTTGTATTTTTTTTGTCTGCTGTTCTATTTCTGAAGCCAGCGACGCATCGCCCGACTCTGCCAACTCCAATAAATCGCCAGTTCTTTTTTCCAAATCAGCAAATTTTTCTACTTCTTTTTTTATATCCTGATAATCCTGGCTAATGGCTTGCGCGTTCTCCTGATTACTCCAAAAATCCGGCGCGTTCATTTGCTCGGCCAGCTGTTCGGATTTTTTTTGCAATTCTTCTATGTTGAGAAGTTTTTTGGTGTCAGCGATTTTTGCTTGTAAATGCCGCAGATCTTCCAAAGACATACTTAAAATACTTTATCAATGCCGATCGATATAAACATGGTCACAAAAGACGAACCAATAACAGCCGCCCAAATATACGGCAATGAATGTTTGAAAGGCACACCCATTAAAAAAGCAATCATGGTGCCGGTAAAAATACCGCTTCCCGGAATAGGCAAAGCGATAAATAGCGCTAGACCGAGTAACCCATACTTTTCATAGCGGGCAAACTTGTGTTGAGCATGATGCAAACTCTTAAATAAAGATTTGCCAAAAAATGTGCCGGAGTTTTTTTTGACCCACTCGTGGAATGGATCCGCAAAATACAAAAGCGCGGTAATAGGCAAGAGATTGCCGGCCAGTGTAATAAGAAGGGCTTTCCAAACCGGCATATGAAAACCAATAATAGCCATCGGTAAGGCTACTCGTTGTTCTAATACTGGAGTCATGGCCACAAGAAAGGTGGCCAATTCAGGAGGAAAAGAAGAAAAAAATGCGATGATTGTTTGGACCATAGTGCCTTAATATTAACAAATAAACACCTTTTTTGCAACACTAAAGACACGGCTCGCGCGTATTTGTCAACCCCAAATAGAAATGTCACCCCCCGTGCTAAATAGAAATGGCACTCTTG
>ERZ1292623.839-Hain-H51-01um-R1-839-length-31278-cov-19_pt1 | contig 31278 bp, 39 predicted proteins | sample MGYA00564398_ERZ1292623 | MGnify/ENA primary metagenome ERZ1292623 (study PRJEB36523, sample SAMEA6512633) | groundwater metagenome | collected 2019-01-07 | study: AquaDiva: Metagenomics assemblies of 32 groundwater samples
GCTTTGTGTAAGAAGTAATAAAAACAATTGATTTTATACACCAGCCCAATAAATAAGCTTTGTGTAATAAGTAACGTTTGTGTATAAAGTCTGATTTCTGTGTAAAAAGTGTTAAATATGTGTATAAAGTCAATGCTTTTAAGGACTATTTACACAAAGCTCAATAAATAGAAACATTTATATACTAGAAATTTTGCAAAATCTATAATCATAATTATTCCACATCCCAAAATGTTTAATTTATTTAATATATCAATCTATCATAATATTTCTAGCTATAAATTAACAAAAATTGAGGCAAGTTCTATAAAATTGTGACCCGAGAAGCCTTATAATTGTTATATAAATAGCTAGATAAATCGGGCCGGTAGCTCAGCACGGTAGAGCACTTGATGGCCCTAAAAAACCATAGGGTTGATAAGGAAGATTCCTTTATTGGTGAAGCTTTTAACCGTGTAAGATAGAAACCAAGTGGTCGCGGGTTCAAATCCCGTCCGGCCCTTACTAAAAAATGAAAGAAAAAATAGACATTACAACTCATAATCTTGTGCCTAAACATAGATTATTATCAAAGGAAGATAAAGAAAAAATACTAAAAAAGTTTAATATCTCTAATAACCAATTACCAAAAATTTCAAGAAAAGATCCAGCTATAAGAGGTTTAGATGCAAAACAATATGATGTTATAAAAATAATTAGAAATAGCCAGACAGCTAATAAATCTATTTATTATAGGATTGTTATAAATGATTAAAGGTAATGAATTAATAAGAAAGTATTTTGAAGATAATTCCTTAGTAAAGGCAGATATAGATAACTTCAGTTATTTTGTAGATAAAGGAATACAAGGGATTATTGAAGAAATTGGAGACATAGTCCCAACAATTATACCTCAAGACATTCAAGATTTTAAAATTAAATTAGACAAAATAGAAGTTGAAAAACCTTCTATTGTTGAAGCAGATGGAAGTAAGCGCGAAATCTATCCAAACGAAGCACGTATAAGAAAAATAAGTTATTCAGCTCCTATCATGTTGAACATTTCAGTTCACATTGATAGTGTTCAGCGTGAAGAATTTATAACACAAATTGGAAAGTTACCAATAATGCTTAAAAGCAAATACTGCCATCTACATAAATTGGATAGAAATGAGTTAATAAAAAAAGGTGAAGATCCAGATGATCCTGGTGGTTACTTTATTCTTAACGGTAACGAACGAGTACTAATCACAGTTGAAGACCTAGCTTCAAATAAAATGTTTTTTGAAAGAAAGAAAACAGGCCCTAGTAAATATATAGCCAAAATATTTTCAGAACGTGGTTCTTATAGAATCCCTCATATCATAGAACAAATGAAGGATGGTGTTTTATATTTATCATTCACAAGATTCAAGAGAATACCAATAATTGACCTAATAAAATCATTAGGCTTAGTAAAAGATGAAGAAATTTCAAAAACCATTTCAGAAAAATTAGTTTATGATGATGTTCTAGTAAATTTATTTAATTCAGTAAATCTAAAAAAACAAAATGATTCTCTTGAGTCAGTAGCAAAACATATGGGAATTTCACAACCAAGAGAAATTCAAATTGAAAAAGCATTAGAAAATTTAGATAAATATTTGCTTCCCCATCTAGGTATCTCTGAAAAAGATAGATTAGCAAAAGCTTATAATCTGTGTAAACTAATTAAAAGATTTTTAATTATAGCACAAAAAGGGATTGTTATTGATAAAGATCATTACTCAAATAAAAGACTTAAATTATCAGGCGATTTACTTACAGATTTATTCAGAGTAAACATACGCGCCTTAGTTAATGATTTACTTTATAATTTCCAAAGATTAGTTAAAAGAGGTAAATTCAGTTCTGTTAAAATTATAATCAGAGATAAATTATTAACATCAAGAATAAAAAGTGCTATGGCAACAGGTGCATGGGTTGGTGGTAGACGAGGTATTAGCCAAAATATGGATAGAACAAACTACTTATCAACATTAAGTCATTTACAAAGAGTAGTTAGTCTATTAAGTGCCTCTCAAGAAAACTTTGAAGCTCGTGCTTTACATTCTTCTCATTGGGGAAGATTATGCCCAATTGAAACACCAGAAGGAACTCCAATAGGGTTAAGAAAAAACCTTGCTTTATTAGCTTCAATTTCTCAACAAATTTATGATGAAGAAAAAATAAAAAAAGCCTTGTATCAGCTTGGCCTTGAGGAACCAAAAAATGACTGATGTATTCTTAGATGAAAAATTTATTGGAAGAGTGGAAGATGGTATTACATTTACTAAAAAATTAATAGATTCAAGAAGAAAAAATCAATTACCTTATGAATTAAATATTCAATTTAATAAAAAACTTGATGAAATAGGCATAGAAACAACCAAAGGCCGTGTTCGTAGGCCAGTAATAATAGTAGAGAATGGTAAAAACAAGCTTACAGATGAAATTATAAACAAAAGTAAAAAAGGGGAAATATCTTGGAATGATCTAATCACTTCCGGAGTAATAGAATATTTAGATGCTTCTGAAGAAGAAAATGCATTTATAGCTATAGATGAATCAGAATTAACCCCAGAACACACGCATATGGAAATAAGCCCAGATGTTATTCTTGGTTTCATAACAAGCTTAGTTCCTTATTCAAATTTTGTTCAAAGTTCTAGACTTAACAGAGGTAGTAAAACACAAAAACAAAGCCTAGGTATTTATGCTTCTAATTATCTTTTAAGAATGGATACTGACGTTAGTATTTTACATTACCCTCAAAGACCTATAGTTCAAAGCTTTATGCATGATATTTCTAATTATAAAAATCATCCAGCAGGTCAAAACATAGTTATCGCTATGATGAGTTACAGGGGTTTTAACATGCAGGACTCTATTGTAGTTAATAAAGGATCAGTTCAACGTGGTTTAGCTCGTTCAACCTACTTTAGACCATATGTTGCTGAAGAGTTAAGATATTCCGGTGGTTTGGTTGATAATATAGGTATTCCAGACAAAGAAGTTAAGGGATATAAGAGTGAAAAAGACTATAAAAGGTTAGAGGCAGATGGAGTAGTTCCTCCAGAAGTTAGCATAGATCCAGATATGGTAGTTATAGGTAAAACTTCTCCACCAAGATTCTTAGGCGAATTAGAGGAATTTTCAATAGCAGCATCGACTAGAAGAGAAAGTAGTGTTGCAGTTAAACAAGGAGAAGAAGGAAAAGTTGATATGGTCGTTTTAACTGAAAATGAAGAAGGAAATAGATTAGTACAAGTTCGTGTTCGTGACTCAAGGATTCCAGAAGTTGGAGATAAATTTGCTTCTCGTCATGGTCAAAAAGGAGTTATAGGTTCAATAGTTCCTGAAAGTGATTTACCATTCACTTCAACAGGAATCACTCCTGACATTATTTTTTCACCACATTCAGTACCTTCAAGAATGACTATTAGTCACTTAATTGAAATATTAGCTGGCAAAGTAGGTTCTTTATCCGGGAGACTAATAGACGGTACTACTTTTGGTGCAGAACCACAAGAAGACCTAAGAAAAGAACTTAAGGAAATGGGTTTCAGGGAAAATGGTTGTGAAACACTATACAATGGAATAACAGGGGAAGTTTATCAAGCTGACATTTTTATTGGAAATATGTATTACTTAAAATTAAAACATATGGTAGCAAACAAATTACATGCTCGTGCTTCTGGTCGTATTCAATTATTAACCAGACAGCCCATTGAAGGTAGAAGCAAAGGCGGAGGTCTAAGATTAGGAGAAATGGAGAAAGATTGTTTTGTAGCTCACGGCGCAAGTTTATTGCTAAAAGAGAGATTCGATTCAGATAAAACTATCGTACCTGTTTGTGAAAGTTGCGGCATGTTAGCTGTATTGGATAGTTATAGGAATAAAAAGTTTTGTCCTAGATGTGGTGCCAACGTAGAAATTACACAAATAGAGATTAGTTATGCCTTCAAATTATTATTAGATGAATTAAAATCATTGGGAGTTCAACCTAGATTAAATTTAGTGAGTAAATATTAAGATGAATTACATATACAAAAAAGTAGGGAGTATAACTTTTGGTTTACTTGGTCCAGAAGAGATTAAAAAAATGGCCACAGTAAAGATAGTTACTCCAGAACTATATGATAAAGAAGGTTATTCAGTTGATGGTGGTTTAATGGATACTCATCTTGGGGTTATTGATCCAGGATTAAGATGTAGAACCTGTGGTGGGAAATTAAAAGAATGTATAGGCCATTTTGGTTATATTGAACTTGCTCGTCCAGTAATACATATTAACTATGTAAAAAATGTTTTAGATATTCTAAGATCTACTTGTTCAGAATGTGGTTTAGTCTTATTAGAAAAAAATGAAAAAGAATCTTTAATCAAAGAATTAGATGAAATAGAAAAAGAATCTGGATTGCCAGCAAAAAGAAAAAGAGTAAGAGAAATTATCAATTCTTTAAAAAATGTAAAAAAGTGTCCATCTTGTGAAGCAAAACAATATACAATAAAAATAGACAAACCATCAAATTATTATGAGAAAGATAAGAGATTAACTCCAATAGAAGTTAGAGCGCGTTTAGAAAAAATACCTGACGAAGATGTATATATTATTGGTATAAACCCTAAATTTGCCAGACCAGAATGGATGGTTTTAACAATATTACCAATACCACCAGTCACAATAAGACCTAGTATTACTTTAGAAACAGGAGAACGTTCAGAAGATGATTTAACTCACAAACTAGGAGATATAGTAAGAATAAATCAAAGATTATTTGAGAATATTAATGCAGGAGCTCCAGAAATAATTATTGAGGATCTATGGGACTTATTGCAATATCACGTAACAACTTATTTTGATAATGAGGTTGCACAAGTTCCACCAGCACGTCACAGATCAGGTCAAGTACTAAAAACTTTAAGTGAAAGAATAAAAAGCAAGGAAGGCAGATTTAGACATAATTTAGCAGGTAAAAGAGTTAATTATGCTGCACGTACAGTAATTAGTCCAGATCCTGAAGCTAATTTTAACGAAGTAGGAATTCCAAAAACTGTAGCTTTGGAATTAACAGTACCTGAAAGAGTAACAGAATGGAATATAGATTGGTTAAAAAGTTTAATAAAAAATGGTCCTGAAGCCTATCCGGGAGCTAATTATATCATAACAGAGGAAGGCAAGAAAAAAAGGATTACAGAAGGAACACAAGAACAAATATTAGAAGAAATAAAACCAGGATATATAGTTGAGAGACATCTGATTAATGGAGACATAACGATATTTAATAGACAACCTAGTTTACACAGAATGAGTATAATGTGCCATAAGCTAAAAGTGCTTCCAGGTAAGAGTTTTAGGTTAAATCCTAGCGTGTGCGTCCCATATAATGCTGATTTTGATGGAGATGAAATGAACTTACATATTCCTCAATCAGAAGAGGCTAGAGCAGAAGCAGATATTTTAATGCAAGTACAAACACAAATAATGTCTCCAAAACATGGAAAAAATATTATAGGCTGTGTAGAAGACTCAGTAACAGGAAATTTTCTTCTAACAAAAGGATCAGAATTTACACGTAAAGAAGCTATAACTTTATTGTCATCAATAGGCATTGAAGATTTTTCAACTCTCTCAAGTAAAGAAAAATTAACAGGTCAAGATTTAATCTCGTCTTTATTACCAAAGGATTTCAATTTTATTGGTCAATCAAAAAACAAACAAAAAGTGCTAATAAAAAATGGAAATCTTTCCCAAGGGATTATAGATAGTGCAACGATAGGAGATGAATCTGGAGACTTAATTCGTGAAATTTACGCTGAATATGGGCAAGAAGTTACACTGGATTTTATAGGAAAAATATTTAGATTAGGCATAGCAGTTTTATTAAAAATAGGATTCTCTACATCAATAGCAGATACTGACTTACCATTAGACGTTCAAGAAAAAATTAATAAAATGGTAATAGAATCAGAAAAAAACGTTAATCATCTTATAGAAGAATATAAAAGTAAAAAATTAGAAATATTACCAGGTAAAACATTAAGTGAAACTTTAGAAGTTAGAATTCTAAATGTATTAAACAGAGTTAGAAATAAAATTGGTGATTTGGTAGCTGAAAACGTATCAGAATCAAACCCAACAATTATAATGGCAAAATCAGGTTCTAGAGGCAATTTATTAAATCTAGCTCAAATGGCGGCTTGCGTAGGACAACAATCCTTAGGTGGTCAAAGAATTAAAAAAGGGTATAGTAATAGAACATTAAGTTTATTCAAAAAAGGAGATTTAAGTGCAGCAGCTCGTGGATTTGTCCGTGGAGGCTTTAAATCAGGTCTAAAACCGCATGAATTCTTCTTCCATGCTATGACAGGACGCGATTCATTAATGGACACAGCACTAAGAACTCCTAAATCAGGTTATCTATATAGAAGATTAGCTAATGCCTTACAAGATCTAAAAGTAGAATATGATGGAACTGTTCGTGACGCTAACAAAACAATTATCCAATTCAAATATGGAGAAGATAATATAGATGTAAGTAAAAGTGAAGGTGGAACAATTGACGTTGTAAAAATAATTAAGCATGTAGTCGGAGATAAATAAAATGGAAGAACTATTGGATAGCTACAAAGGAAAAATTCCAGGTGGAATATTAAAAAACTTGCACAAAGAAATTACAGCACGTAATTTAAAAAAGAGTGATGTTGAGAAAATTCTAGTGAGATTAAAAAAAGTTTATGATAGAACCAAAATAACCCCAGGAGAGTCTATTGGTATTATAACAGCTGAAAGTTTTGGAGAACCATCAACACAGATGATCCTTAACGTATTCCACTTTGCTGGTGTAGCTGAAATGAGTGTTTCTTTAGGTTTACCAAGATTCATAGAGATATTTGATGCAAGAAAATCAATTAAAACTCCCATGATGAACATATTTGTAAAATCTCCATGGAACAAAGATGCTACTAAAATTAGGAAAATTGCAGCCTCTATTAAAGAAATACAACTAAGAGAAGTTGCCTCTAGCTTCACAATTGATTTAGCTAAATCACAAATTGAAGTTAAATTAAGTAAGAAAAAAATGAGAGAACGTAACTTAAATGAAAAAGATGTGCACAAAGCAACATCAGATAGTTTGCCAAAAATTAATGTTAGATTAGGAACAGATAAACTAATATTAAAACCTAAATCAGAAGAAAAAGACTTAAAAGAACTATACAAAATAAAAGAAAAAGCAAAAACTTGCTTTCTTTCTGGTGTTAAAGGGGTTAAACAAGTGCTCCCGGTTAAATCAGGGAATGAGTTCATGATATTGACTTCAGGAAGTAATCTAAAAGAAGTTTTTAAGATAAAAGAAGTTGACGAAACTAAAACAATAACAAATGATATTCATGAGGTTAGATCATTTCTCGGTGTTGAAGCAGCACGCCAAGTAGTTATTAATGAATCTTCAAAAATATTGCAAGACCAAGGATTAGACGTAGACATAAGGCATCTAATGTTTATAGCCGACATCATCACAAGTTCTGGACATATAAAAGGTATTACTAGAGGTGGTATTACAGGAGAAAAAGAATCAGTATTGGCTCGTGCTAGTTTCGAAACACCTATAAAACATATTGTTAATGCAACATTAACTGGTGAAGTAGACAACCTGAAATCAGTTATAGAAAATGTTATATTAAACCAACCAGTTCCCTTGGGTACCGGACTACCAGAATTAGTAATTAAGATGAAAGATACAGAAAAATGACATTAGAAAAATTAAGAAAAGCATTGAAAGATGAAAAAGTTATATTCGGAACTGAAAAAACATTAAAGAATTTAAGGTTAGGTAAAACAAAAGCAGTTTTTATAGCTTCTAATTGCCCAACCGATATAAAAGAAAAAATAAAAAAATACAAAGTAGAAGTAATTGAACTAAAAGAACCAAATGACGAAATAGCATTAATATGTAAAAGACCGCATTCTATTTCTATTTTAAGTTACTAAAATGAAATTTGATATAAGAATTATAGGCTACATAACAACATTCGAGAACTTTACTGGAGTTCATGCTAAAGATTGCTTTTTCCACGATAAAGAACTGGTTTTTATAGTTGATTCTATAAATTTAGGTAGAGCGGTAGGTAAAAAAGGGATCAATATCAAAAGACTAATTGCTAAAATGAAACATAAAATAAGAGTAATCGGTTTTGATAATGATCCTACTAAATTTGTTCAAAACATACTTTATCCTCTAAATGGTTATGAAATTAGTAGGGAGGATAATAAAATAATCATAAAAACACCAGACAATAAATTAAAAGGAAAAATATACGGTCGTGAAAGAACAAATCTAAAATTCATCAATGAAACCTTAAAAAGGCATTTCAATACTATAGAAGTTGTTATAGCGTAATCTTTATAAACCATTTTTCCATTTGAAACAATAAAATGGGAAAAAAATCCAATGGATTAGGATCTGGGAAAAAGCTTAGATCCAGAAGGAAGAGGTTTAGGCTTTTAAATAAAGTTTATCTCAGAAAAGCTCATGATTCAAAAGCTAAATCAGATCCTTTAGAAGGAAGCAGTCAAGCAAAGGGTATTGTTTTAGAAAAAAGACAATTAGAAACAAAACAGCCTAATTCTGGCTTAAGAAAATGTGTTTTTGTACAATTAACCAAAAATGGAAGGCAAATTACAGCTTTTGTTCCAGGAAATAACGCCATCAAAATGATTGATGAGCATGATGAAGTTATTGTAGAAAGTATTGGGGGTTCTCGTGGTAGATCTAAAGGAGATATTCCAGGAGTTAGATGGCAAGTTATTAAAGTAAATGATCAATCACTAAATGCTTTGATTAGAGGAAAAATAGAGAAAGGTAGAAGATGAGATCAAGATTAGATAATGTTCATAGCTTAAGTACTAAAACATTAGATAGACTAAACATTGGTGATGGCTTGGAAATACACGGAGTAAATCATTTCTTGAAGCAAGATACTCCTAGTCAAGATTTATTACCAAACAAAACAATGGGACTAATAAATGCTTACCAATCAGGAGGTAGAAAACTTAGGTTATCAGCAGAGGAAAGAAGAGGAACAAGATATGTTTTAATTGAAAGGGAATATTAGAAATGCAAGAAATAAAATTATTCAACAAATGGGATACAAGTAAGATAAATGTAGTAGATCCAGGCCTGAAAGACTATATTAGTTTAAACACTATTCTAATACCAAAATCAAATGGAAGAAATAGATTAAGGTTCCATAAAAGTAAAAGCCATATTGTTGAACGTTTAATTAATAAAGTTATGATTCCAGGTCATAGGGGAAAAAAACATAAATTAACATCTGGCCATGCAACTGGAAAAAATCAAAATGCTATTAACATTGTCAAAGGCGCTTTTGAAATAGTTGAGAAAAAAACAAATAAAAATCCTGTTGAGGTTTTTGTTCAAGCTATAGAAAACTCAGCTCCTAGAGAAGAAATTACAACAATAGAATATGGAGGAGCTCGTTATCCTCAAGCTGTTGATTGTGCACCTCAAAGAAGAATTGATATAGCTTTAAGAATGATGGTTCAAGGTTCTTACCAAAGATCATTTGGAAAAAAGAAAAATATGAAAGAAAACTTAGCAGATGAAATTATAGCAGCTTACAATAAAGATTCTAGTAGTGCAGCTCTTTCCAAAAAAACAGAACTAGAAAGACAAGCAGATTCTAGTAGATAATTCTATAGTAGACGCTTTATTGATTAGAACTTTCTATAGATATAAAAGTTGAATTAGATAACCAAGTAGAAATATTTATAAATAGAATTTCAACTTTTTTTCTTATGGCTGATAAAACAACTGAGAAAGTACTAGAATTAATGAAAAAGCCTGAAAATATCAGAAACATTGGAGTTTGTGCACATATAGATCATGGAAATTATTAGAGTTTTACTCTTTTAACCATTTAGACAACATTCTCCGATAACTTATTATCAGGCGCAGGTATGATTTCAGAAGAATTAGCAGGTAAACAGCTAGCACTAGATTTCCGTGAAGATGAACAAGCTAGAGGTATTACTATAGATGCTGCTAATGTCTCAATGGTGCATCAGTTTGATAATCAAGATTTCTTAATTAACTTAATAGACACTCCAGGTCATGTAGACTTCGGAGGTGATGTCACAAGAGCTATGCGTGCAGTTGACGGAGCAATAGTATTAGTAGATGCAGTAGAAGGAATTATGCCTCAAACAGAAACAGTTCTTAGACAAGCACTAAAAGAAAGAGTAAAACCAGTTCTATTCATAAATAAAGTTGATCGTTTAATTAAAGAAGTGAAACTAACTCCTGTAGAAATGCAACAAAGATTCTTAAAAATTATAGAAGAAGTTAACAAATTAATTGCACAAATAGCACCAGAGGAATTCAAGAAAAAATGGCAAGTGGATGTTCAAGCAGGATCTGTCTCATTTGGGTCAGCTTTCCATAAATGGGCAGTCTCATATCCATATATGCAGAAAGAAAAAATAAGTTTTAAAGATATTATAGATGCTTATAACACTGGAGATGAAGGATATAAAAAATTACATGATAGGGTTCCAGTACATAAAATAGTACTAAACATGGTTATTAAACACCATCCAAATCCTAAACAAGCTCAATTATACAGAGTACCTCATATCTGGAGAGGAGACAGTAATTCTCCAGAAGGTAAAGCTCTAATTAATTGTGATCCATCCGGACCAGTCGGTTTTATATGTACTAAAATAGAAATTGATAAACATGCTGGAGAAATTGCAGCTGGACGTTTATTCTCAGGAACAGTAAAACAAGGAGACGAAGTTTATATGAACCTAGCTAAAAGAAGGGTTAGAGTACAACAAGTTATTATATATAAAGGAGCTCAGAGAGTTCAAGTTAGTCAGGCTGTTGCAGGAAACATTGTTGGTATAGTAGGACTAAAAGATGTTTTTGCTGGTGAAACAGTCTCAAAAGAGCCTATTGAACCATTTGAAGCTATAACCCACTTATTTGAACCTGTAATTACAAAAAGTATAGAAGCTAAAAAACCAAGTGACTTGCCAAAATTAATTGAAGTTCTTAGACAGGTTAACAAAGAAGATCCCTCTGTCACAATTGAAATTAATGAGGAAACTGGTGAGAATTTAATGCATGGCATGGGAGAGTTACATTTAGAAGTTATAGAAAATAGAATTAAATCTGGAAAAGGATTAGATGTAAAAACAAGTCCTCCAATTGTAGTTTATAGAGAAACAGTTCAGAAAAAAAGCCAGGAAATTGAAGGAAAAAGTCCAAATAAACATAATAAATTCTATATTATAGTTGAACCATTAGAAGAAAATGTTTATCAAGCAATTAAGTCTGGTGAAATACCAGAAGGCAGAGTTAAAAAAAGTGATAAAGTTTTATTAGAATTACTTAGAAAACTTGGTTGGGATGCTAAAATGGCTCGTAACGTTCGAGACGTTTACAAAGGTAACTTATTTTTAGACCAAACTAGAGGTATAGTACACATTGGGGAAATTATAGAAATGGTATTAGATGCTTATGAACAGGTAATGAGAGAAGGTCCTTTAGCTAGAGAACCAGGAGTTAAAATTAAAGTAAGCTTAATGGATACAAAACTTCATGAAGATGCTATACATAGAGGTCCAGCACAAGTATTACCTGCTATGAGAGCATCCCTTAAAGGGGCAATGTTAGATGCTAAAGCTTTAATATATGAACCAGTTCAAATTTTACAAATTGAAGCTCCAGTTGATTACATGGGAGAAATTAGTAAATTAGTCCAAAATAAAAGGGGCCAATTACTTGAAATGAATCAAGAAGGAGAACATATTACTGTTAAAGCTAAACTACCAGTTGCAGAAATGTTTGGATTATCTAATGATTTAAGAAGTGCTACTGGTGGTCGTGGTGTTCAATTCTTAGTTGATCAGATGTATGAAAAATTACCAACTGAATTACAATTGAAAATTATAAAGAGCATACGAGAAAGGAAAGGACTATCTGTTCAAGATGAGGATTTAGCAATTCAGGGAGAGTAAGGTTTATGCAAGAAATAATAGATCATTTATTAAAATTTGATAAAGAAAGAAATTGGAATGATTATGAGAAGGTTAAAACAAGGGAAGAAAAAATTGATTTACTTTATAAACAAATAGTTCATACTATTGGTGAATTAGGTGAATTTGCTAACCTTGTTAAAAAATGTAAAAGAGATAATGAATGGCATATAGAACAATTAAAAGAAGAAATCACCGATACCTTCATATTCCTATTAAAAATCTCCATGACCTTGGATATGGATCTAAAAGAAGAATTTTTTAAAAAAATGAAACTAAACGAGGAGAGATTCAAACATTTTAAAATAAATGAGTGAAATATGTCATCTTTAAAAATTAACGATAAAGCTCCAGATTTTTCATTAAGAGATAAAGATGGAAAGTTACATTCTCTTAAAAGCATTAAATCAAAATATACAATAATTTATTTTTATCCAAAAGATAATACTCCTGGCTGTACAAGAGAAGCAATAGGATTTGCTAATTATATACCTAAATTCTCTTCTCTAAACACAAAAGTCATAGGAATTTCTGGAGGAGATAATGAAACCAAAAAGAAATTCTGTGAAAAACACAATTTAAAAATAACATTACTTTCTGATCCAGATTTTAAAGTTTCAAAAAAATATAAAGTTTATCAACATAAATCATTTGCAGGAAAACACTTCTTAGGCATAGTTAGAACAACATATGTTTTAGATCAAAATAAAAAAATAATTAAAATATACAGTAAAGTAAAACCAGAGATTCATCCAGAAGAAGTATTAAACTTTATTAAAACACTTGAAAATATACAGTAGTAACCTTTTTAAACCCATTTTCTTTAATTTAAAAAATGCCAAAAGCAAGAATAAATTTAGCAAGTATTGATATAAGCAAATTAAATCAGATTACAGAATCTATTAAAGAGATTGCTAAAAAAACTAAAGTTCCTATTCATGGACCAATTCCATTACCAACAAAAAAATTAAAACTAACAACTAGAAAAAGTCCTTGTGGTGATGGAAAAGCCTCTTTTGATAAATTTGAAATGCGTGTTCATAAAAGATTAATTGACCTAGGTATTAATGAAAGAGCTATGAGGTTAGTTATGCGTGTTCCAATACCTGAAGACGTTCAAATAGAAATTGAAATGTTAGAGTAATGCAATCTGTTATTTTAGCCGCAGGATTAGGAAAAAGATTAAATTCTAATATCCCAAAAGCATTAATCAAAATACAAGGAAAGCCAATTCTGGAACATACATTAAAAAATATTTCTCAATTTGTAGATGAAATCATAATTATTATCGGTAAAAAAGGAAATCAAATAAAAACTTATTTTGGAAATAACTTTAATGGAATTCCTATAAAATACGTAATTCAGCAAGAACCATTAGGAACAGCTCATGCTTTAGATCAAGCTAAACCATATGTAAAAGATAAATTTATAGTCTCTATGGGGGATAATTTCTATTCAAAACAAGATATTCAAGAATGTTTAAATTATAACTTATCTGCTTTAGCACAAGAAGTAGAAGATCCTTCAAGATTCGGAGTTTTTTTATTAGATAATGGCTATATCAAAGAAGTAGTAGAAAAACCAAAAGAATTTGTATCAAATCTAGTTAATACAGGTTTTTATCTTTTCGATAGAAGAATATTTGATGAAATTCAAAAATTAGAAAAATCTGAAAGGGGTGAGTATGAATTAACAGAGGCATTACTAAACTTGGCTAAGAAGACAAATATTAAATGTGTTAAAGTTTCACAATTATGGTTTGCTATTGACAGAAAAGATGATATTAGTATTGCAGATAATCAATTGGCAAGTTTTTTAAAAGACTAATTCTTAAAGAAGTTGATAAGAAGCGTAGTAACTAAAAGGAAAGTGATAGGAAACGTAGTTTCTTATTGCCGTGATCGCATAACCTGGTATTGCACAGAAATAAGGATTGCATCCTTATCAACCTGCAAACTTATTGTGTTAGACTGGAAAAATACCTGTTATCCTGGCCCTCACGGGCATCCCGGTTCAAATCCGGGTCACGGCGTTTATATATTTTGGTACTAATTAGATTAAACATAAAATATAAATAACTATAATTTTAAGATGGAAACTGTAACTATACCAAAAGGAGAATATGATAGATTGAAACATTCTGAAAAAGTAGCTGAAAAATTATGGGGCAATGAAGAGGATGACATCTGGGATAGTGTTTGAACAAGGAGAAATATTAATTGTTCCTTTCCCGTTTTCTGATTTAAGTAGTATAAAACAAAGACCAGTACTTATTTTGTCAAAATCTGGTTACAATAAAAATACAGAAGACATTATAACCTGTGGTATTACTTCGCACCTTAAGGATTCTAAATATTCAGTATTAATAGAAAATAAAGATTTAGAAAGTGGAGAAATTCCTACAACAAGCAGAATCAAAGTTGATAAATTATTCACAATAGAAAAGGGAATTGTAAAGAAAAGAATTGGAAAAGTAAATAGAAAGATAATTGAAGAGGTTAAAAAAGAGTTTATTAGATTAGTTTAAAAAAGCCCACGAATTAACCCAAAAGGATATTCTATCTGGCCAAGGCTGGTTACTTCTATCAGAACGTTTAATTTCACAATATATAACGAAACATTTAAATATTACTTAGTCTTACTTAAGCTTACTATGGAATCAATTACGATTAAAGTAGAAGAAGAATTATCTAAAGAGATAGATAAAGCCATGAAACCAGATTATAGTACTAAAACTGAATTTATCAGAGAAGCAATAAGAGATAAAATCAAAGAAATTAGAAGGGAAAAAGCAATAGACGAGCTTAAAAAGTATTTTGGTAAAGCTAAAATAACTACTAGTTCAAAAGAGGAAAGAGACATTAGAGAAGAAGTTGGAAAAAAATTTGCTAAGAGTTTTGGTATTAATTTAGATTAAATCTTCTGGTTTTTTTATCTCAACTATATCCAGTAGTTCAAGAAAATGTTTATCTCTAGTTATCATAATTGCTTTGTTGTCTCTAGCTAAGATTGCATGCAAGGCATCACCAAACGCAACATTTCTTTTTTTACATAGAATGCTTGCTTCCTGTAACTGTGCCTTAGAAATATCTACTTTTAAAAGTAAACCTCTTTGGCCTATAATCCCAAGTATCTTGTTTATCTCTTCTTCATTATATTTAATTTTAAGTTCTTCAATTACAAAATCAGAGTAGATTATAACATTCTTGTTTTCTATAATTTCATTAATTAACTTTAAAGCCCATTCTCCCAGAGGTCTAAACCTATCAGATCTATTTTCATAATAATCTCTCCAAATTGATGGATCTATATAAAATTTAGTTTTCATCTCAAAATCTTCTAGGTCTATAACTTCCTAACCTTATCTAAAGTTCTATCAGTCTTCTTAATAACATTTCTCAATAACTGCTTCTTAGATTTCTCTCTATCTGAAGCCATTTTCTTATCTAAATTCTCCATAAAAAAAGCTTCAATTAAATTTCTATAAGTCATGTAAGAAAAAAACACACCAAGTACTAAAATAAAAAATGTTATCCCTTTAGAAGTAAAATTACCATACAAAGCAATAGCATATATTAACCAAAACAAAGCAACTAATATTGTAGCTAAACTATAATAAAAATAATATATACCTGACCTAAGTCTTTTCCTCTCATCTTTTGTCTTCTTAGAAGCTAATTTTTCGACAATAGGCAATAATAAATTTATAGCCCTATCTTGTAAAAACAATAAAACTAGAACAAATACTAAAGTTACAATTAAATAAACACTCACCATCTTTTATAAGATATTACTAACTAGTTTCTATTTAAATTTAACTAAATCTTAAGGGTATTAGAAGAAAATCTGGATCTATACCCATCAGGACTTCTTATTATTTCATCTAATATTGCTTGGTGTCCACTCATTGCTGTATCCAAATTACCATAATACCTTTGTTCCATTATTCCTTTATTTTTTGTTAAGTCAAAAACGATAGTATGATATCTTGATGAATCAATTCTGACAGTAGAAACTAACAAATCATCTACTCTCTTTTGTAAATTTAATTCAGTCATTATTTTAATTAAAAAAGAAAAATTAGGTTTTCTTAACTAAATCAATACACATACCAGCTGCAACAGTATTACCTGCATCCCTAATAGCAAACCTACTCATATGTGGTATGTCTTTTTGTTTCTCAATTACTAATGGCTGCGTCGGTCTAATCCTAACAATTCCAGCTTCGCCATTCTTTAAAAAATCAGGATTTTGTTGTAATACTTGCCCAGAAGTAGGATCTAATTTCTTCTCAATAGCAACTATTTGGCAAGCTACTTGAGCAGTATGTATATGGAATACAGGTGTATAGCCAGCACTTAGCACAGTTGGATGATTTAAAACAATAATCTGACCAGTAAACTCACTCACAACTGTAGGCACATTATTTATGTGTCCTAAAACATCTCCTCTAGCTATATCCTTCTTACCGATACCTCTAACATTAAATCCAATATTATCACCAGGTTCAGCTTCTTGAATCTCTTCATGATGCATCTCTATGCTTTTCACTTCACCTGTAATACCTTTACCTTCTCTTCCTGGTACAAATATAACTTTATCTCCTACTTTCATCTTTCCAGTTTCAACTTTACCTACAGGAACAACACCAATACCTGTAATATTATAAACATCTTGTATTGGTAATCTTAAAGGTAAATCAACAGGTTTTTCTGCTTCTTTTAATTTATCAAATGATTCTATTAAAGTTGGCCCTTTATACCAACTCATATTTTCAGATCTCTTAACTATATTATCACCTTCATATGCACTTTCAGGAATAAACATAACTTCACCAATTTTATAACCAGCTATTTTTAATAAATTGCTGACTTCATCTTTAACCTTATTAAATTTACCTTCATCAAATTTAACAGTATCCATTTTATTTATTAAAACATGGAATTGCCCCACACCAAGAGTTTTACTTAACCAAACATGTTCTTTAGTTTGTGCCATAACACCTTCAGATGCGCTTACAACTAAAAAAGCAACATCTGCTTGTGAACTACCAGTAATCATATTTTTAATAAAATCTCTATGTCCTGGAGCATCAATCATAGTAATTTCATATTTTTGAGTATCAAACCTTTTATAACTTAAATCAATTGTAACTCCTCTTTCCCTTTCTTCTTTTAAATTATCCATAACAAAAGCAAACTCAAATCCAGGTTTACCAACTTCCTTTGCTTTTTGCTTTAAATTTCTTAATGTCTGATCATCTAATTTACCAGAATCATACATAAGTCTACCTAAAGTAGTACTCTTTCCAGAGTCTACGTGACCTACAAACACAACATTTAGATGTGGTTTTTGTTTAGCCATCTTTATAATATCCCCCTTATGAATATGTAATATATAATAGTTATTTAATCTATCAGAAAAATAATCAACTTATAAAGCTTTCTATTTTTCTAACTTAATTCTTTTCTTAAAAAATCTATTTCTCTCTCTATATCCTCTTGAGTAGAATATCTTCCTTCCAAAATTATGGGAGCATCAGTTGAAGACACTATTTCTCCCAGAAAATTAACTATAACATCCTTATTGACTGCATGGTATACTAAAGCATGTAATGATTCCTCTTTATTATACCCGCTAACATGAAAATGCACTAATCTATCTTTCATAGCATTAAATAGTTCTCTAGCATAACTCATTGAATGATCATGTTCATAAGCATGTTGCACATCAAAAACCCACCTAAGCCCACCATACTCTTTCATAAAACCTAATAATTCTTCTAATTTAAATCCACTAGGTTTTGCCTTATCCATATTCTCAATAGCTAAAGGAACACCACCAGAAATCATTTTTTCAAAATATCTACCAGATATTTTAAGTGGATGCATAACAGCAGCTTTTATATCATGCCTTGTAACAATATCCATAGCATTTCTAAGTTGTAAATCTTCATCTCTTTCAGCAGAATAATCAGGTAAATGTATAGACTTGTAATCCAACCTTAAGGGTTCTCCTTCTTGTAAAGATCTAATCCTGTCTTCTTCCCATAGATTAAGACCAAATTCAACAGCATTAGCACCAGAATCATCTAAAATTCTAGCATGTTCAGCTAAGTCATTTATACCAAATGAATACAACCATCCTGTAGCTGGTCCCATAACCAAATCAGTCATGAAATTCAGCTATTCTCAGACCTTATAGAGATTTAGTAAACTTTATAAACTAAATAAGTAAAATTTTATTTAAAAATGGATGTTAAAATTCTTTCTCAAGACAAAAATAAAGTTACTTTTAGAATAACAGAAACTAATCATGTAATCATTAATACAATAAGAAGATTAATATCAGAAGAAGTTCCTACATTAGCTATTGAAGACGTTTCCTTTATCAAAAATTCTTCAGCATTATATGATGAAATGTTATCTTTAAGATTAGGATTATTACCATTAAAAACAGACTTAAAATCTTATGTTTTCCCAGAAGATGCAAAAAATCAAACAGATCCTAGTGCATTTTTAAATTTTAAATTAAAAGTGAAAGGTCCTTCTAACGTCTACGCCTCAGATTTACAGTCACAAGATCCAAAAATCCAGCCAGTTTATCCGAAAATGATATTAGTTAGATTACTAAAAGATCAAGATCTAGAATTAGAAGCCACAGCAGTTCTAGGAAGAGGAAAACAACATTCTAAATTTAGTCCAGGTCTCCCTTATTATGGTTATACTTCTAAAATTAACGTTAAAAAGAAAGATCCCGGTTTATTTAAGGATAAATATCCATCACAAATACTTGATAAATCTGGGAAAATTGATCCTGACTTAATAAACACCCCGCAATTAATTGATGCGTGCAAAAATGTTAATAATGATATAATCGAAATAATATATGAAAAAGATTCTTTTGATTTTACTTTAGAAAGCTGGGGGCAATTACAACCTAAAGAAATATTTAATGAAGCAATAAAAATCTTCAATAAAAAGCTAGACGCTTTTGAAAAAGAAGTTAAAAAATAAAATAATTATTTCTTCAATTTTTTAATAGATAGCCATACCACAATTATAAGTTCGATAAATATAACTATAACTCTCATTATCTTGCTCATATTTGAGAAGTATCTTATAGTACCATACGCCAATGTAAGTATACCACCAAACATAAATCCGCTACCAATAAATTCTATTGCAAAGAATATACCATAAATTATTAATAATAATCCTATAGGAGCAGTAATAAAAAATACATTTCTATTATATTTTGCATTTACTAGCTGAAATTCTTGATTGCAAAAATTACATTCTCTAAACTCACTACATCCATTTTCATCATAATCAAATTCAGGCATTCCACCATCTTTGTAACAATTAACTTCCCCTTCAGTTTGCTGATAAGTGCAATTAGTTGAAGAACCAGGATATTTTTCAGGAATAGCCCTTGGATAATTATATTCCTTACAATAATCCTCATATTTTGGAGTGGGATAAAATGCATCAATAGCTAATCCGATAAGAAAAGCGCTAAGAATTGAAACAGCAACAACAACAGCTATCTGTTTAAGATTTACCACTTATAAACAAAAAACATATAACATTATAAACTTTTCTAGATTACCTAAATTATACACAACTGTGTCAATTTCCTATTATTGCGGGGGTGCCGGAGTGGTCAAAGAGCTTTCTTTAAAAAGAAACCTCAGAAAGAAACTCGACTTAACGGACATGGCTAAGGTAACTTGGATCCGGGATTTACAAAAACCCGGTGGAGATTTTTGTAACCATGTGGCTTAGTGCCTGCGCAGGTTCAAATCCTGTCTCCCGCATATTGCTTATATGATGTTTTCCAATTTTCTTATTGCCACTAGAATAAGTTTCCATAACTCTATGTACAACATGTCCAAACTTTTCCTTTAATAACATATGTCTTCCAATTGCCTCACCACTCCGACATCTATCATCCACAGATTTTAATCTTTTTAAAAAATATTCATTTATAGCATCTATTTTATCAGCTGTCCTATTATCAACAAGAACCTCACTATGTTTTCCGACACAAATCCTATTATAGATCCCTCTCCTAACAAGACTCCTAAATTTTACTTTGTATTCCTCTCTGCCTGCTATACTATTTATACCAATTGAAGCAAAAAAATCATCTTCAATAAAGAAATCATCATGTTCTAATACAAATTTTGCAAGTGATCTTTCAAAATCACTCAAATCTGAAAATCCAACACCATCCATATTTAACGTACCTACCCCATTTGTTCTTTTAACTAATCTAACATATCCATTTCTTTCAAGTGCTTCCAATAGCCTCTCAGTCCTTTTATCAGATAAGCTTCCTGAAGGTACATATTTACCCCAATTTCCAATAACCCTTCTAGCACAATCTAATCTCCTATAGATTCCAGCTAATTCTTTCATCTCTCTTTTTCCCCTATCACCTTTAGTCCAGAATCTTCCAAAAGTATCAAAAAGACCAATACGATGATCATAATTAAATTTTAACGCAACAGCAGCTGCATCAGCAAAAACTTTTTTATCTTCTCCAAATCTGAATAAACTACTATGAGGATCAAATCCGGAATGCCTTTCATTTATTGGCATAAACACACCAAGTCTAGCTAATTCCTTACAAGCAAAAGTGGCATCATCATAACTTGGCTTGTATACACCATCACAATAAGGTTGCAGAATCCTACTATTTTCTGGTCCACTAAATACGCTCATATTTTTAGAATATGGAACATAAATCATCAACGCTAATATTTCAGATCTTACACTAGCAATCTTATCTTCTAAATTTATTTTTGACATAATTTTCTTGTATAATCTCTATTTAAGAATATTATGAGAAAACTTTATAAATAGGGATATTAGAAAGTTTCTTAGAAAGGATTAATCCTTAACTCTGCGAGCTAACGCGCATTAGTAGAGATTTGATATTTCTACTAAATTTTTTTAAAAAATGGCAAAAAGAACAGGACCAACAAATCCAGAATTAATTAGCTTAATCCAAGAACTAAAACAACTTTCATATAAACAAAAAGCTAAAATTTGGAAAACAATAGCAAAAGAACTAGAAAGATCAACAAGAAAAAGAAGAATAGTTAACTTAGACAGGATTAACAGAGTTTGCAAGAATAATGATAATATTATTGTTCCAGGAAAAGTATTAGCTTCTGGAATTTTAGATAAAAAAGTAACAATAGCAGCTTTTAATTTTTCAGATCAAGCATTAAACAAAATAAAGGAAAAAGGAAAAGCAATTACAATACAAGAGTTAATAAAAAATAATCCAAAAGGATCAAAATTAAGAATCATAGGTTAAAATGATATTAGATGCAAAAAACTTAATTATAGGAAGGTTTGCTTCAGTAGTAGCTAAGAGAGCACTATTAGGAGAGGAAATTATAATCTTAAATTCAGATCTGGCAGTTTTTACAGGAAAAAAAGAAGATATTCTTAGAAAATACAAAGCTCAAGCTAATAGAGGAGAGCCATTTCATGGTCCATTCTTACCAAAAAGACCGCATTTATTATTAAAAAGGATAATTAGAGGAATGATTCCATATAAAAGAGAAAGAGGAAGACAAGCTTTTAAAAGAGTAAAATGTTATATAAGTATACCAGAAGAATTTAAAGATAAAAAACTAGAAACAATAGAAAAAGCAGATATAACTAAAAGACATAATTTAAGATATATGAATTTACAAGAATTATGCAGTTTATTAAAACATGCAGTTTATTAAAAAAATGAAAAAAATAATTCACGCAACAGGATTTAGAAAAACAGCAGTAGCCAGAGCAACATTAACAGAAGGCAAAGGGATTGTTAGAATAAATTCAGTTTTATTAGACAATTATAGTACAGAATTATACAGACAAAAAATATCAGAGCCTTTAATTTTAGCACAAGATGCTCCAAAAAAAGTAAATATTTCTGTAAACGTTAACGGTGGAGGACAAATGTCGCAGGCAGAAGCATCTAGGTTAGCAATTGCTCGTGCATTGGCCCAGCTCCAACCTTCACTAAAAAAGACTTTTCTAGGTTATGATAGACAACTCCTAGTTGCAGATGTTAGACGTAAAGAAGCTTACAAACCTAACGATTCTAAAGCTAGAGCTAAACGTACAAAAAGTTATCGTTAATTTATTTTTTCATCTTTCAATTTCTCATAACCATCAAGTATAACTTCCTCAGTTTGTTCCCATCCTAAGCACTTATCAGTTATCGAAACTCCGTATTTTAATTCATGTAATCTATTAGTATCTATTGATTGATTTCCAGGTTTCAAATTAGATTCAAGCATTATCCCTACAATACCGGAATTTCCATTTTTTATCTGTTCAATAACATTCCTAAATACTTCAGGTTGCTTAGTATGGTCTTTCTCAGAATTACCATGACTACAATCAACAACTAATTTAGTTTCAATACCAGAATTCTGTATTTTCTCCCTTACTTGCTTAACACTTTCAGAATCATAATTTGGACCACCATCTCCGCCTCTAAGTATAATATGCCCATAATCATTTCCAATAGTTTCAACTCTTGCTAATCTACCATTTTTATCAATACCTAAAAAAGCACGAGCTCCTCTTGCAGAAATAACAGCATTAATAGCCACATCTACACTACCACTTGTACTATTCTTAAAACCTACAGGCATTGATAATCCAGAAGCCACCTCTTTATGTATCTGTGATTCTGTAGTTCTTGCTCCAACAGCTACATATGAAAGACAATCTGAAATAAACTGTGGAGTTAAACTATCCACAATTTCAGCAGCACATGGTAGACCTAACTCATTAATATGTATCAGTAATTCTCTAGATAACCTTAAACCCTTCTCAATATCAAAACTATAATCCAGATTTGGATCAGTTATTAATCCATTCCAACCTAATCCACTTCTAGGTTTAGAAAGATAAGTTCTCATAATTACATAAAAAACATCCTTTACTTTTTCCCGTAATGAATTAAGCTTAGATGCATATTCCTTGGCTTGTTTAACATTATGTATTGAACATGGACCAACTACTAACAAAGTCCTTTCATCTTTTCCATCTAAAATAGATCTTACAACACTCCTCCCATTAGTAACAGTGCTCCTAGCATATTTAGATAATTGAAACTGAGCAGCAAGATCGTTGGGTGAAATAATTTTCTCATATTTACCAATATGTAAATCATTTATTCCATTTGTTTCCATTTTTTCCTCCAACATTTTAGCAACCAAATTATCTTAACAACAATGCACAGGACAAAACTTAAGTCCTACTAATAGAAAAAGAAATCACTAAATATGAAAAAACCTCTATATGTTAAACCAGTAACTGGTTCCATAAGGCAATACAAGAAGGTCAGTATTTATAAATTTTTTCTATACAGAAACAACAGGAATTGAACTTGTAGGAATCTTATCAGTAAATTCAAAAACCCTAGTAGCTAAATTTCTTCTCCATTCTTTAATATTGATTTCAGATATTCTCATCCCAGCTCTTCCCAGCCACTGATACGCAGCATGAACTTCGGCAAGATCTGTAGAGGCAGTTCTTTTCCATAAAAAAGATTTAATAAGCTCCAATCCATATTCTAAGCTTGATTTTATTAATTTTCTAGGATTATAAAAATGCCTATAACAATTTAATATATTATCTTGCCTACCTAAGACATCTTCTTCCTCAGTTGAAATAACATGATTACCATCCCATAACCACCAATCAACATCCATATTCCCAACTTTAGTTAATATATTCCCTTCTTCAAAAAGTCTTTTATAATCCTTACTACCAATACTAGGTCCAAGATAAGTAACTTGCATACTGGGAGCGCCGTGTTCTTCTAAAAACTTAACTTGATTTAATATCCCATCCAAACTTCCATCCTCACTTCTAAAAGGCTGACCATCATAATGCATCATCATTGGCATAGGAGCAATACCATTTTTTCTCATTTCTCTAAAAAGCTCTTTTGTTTTAGTAGGAGTTTGTCCCTTTTTTACAAGTTCAGCTGTCATATCTTCAATGCCCATCCAAATACCACGCAATCCTCCCTCTCTCATCAAAGGAAATAGATCCATCATGAAATAATGTGCTTGATGCTCAGTAGCTTCTGTACCAAAAAAGACAGAATCTCTAAATGGTTTACCATGAATTTCAGTTCTAGCTGTAGTTTCAAATCTTTTTATCATAGCTTCTCTCTTAAAAGAAAATAAATTATCATCAACACCAAAAGCATTTTTTATTCCAGTACTTTCCACAATAGTTTTCAAATTTTCAGCAAACCTTTCAGGACTTAATAATCTTAAGGTGTAACCTACCATTTTTGGAATAGGGCAATAAGAACAATCAAAATTACATCCAACACTTGATTGAACAGAAATTACCCTATAACCATTTCCTTTTAATCTATTCAAAGCTACAGGATTTCTAGATAAACCTCTCCCATTATGAGTTGGTTCTATTAATTGTAATCCAACGATGTCTAAGGGGAGTTCATCTAAGTTTGCTACTAATTTATCTTTTCCAGTATCAATTAATCCTTCTCGATCATCAGTTATATACATTAATCCAGGAATACCATCTAAAGCTCCCTCTATTCTTGCCCTTTCAAATCCTTGTAACATAGTTTCATCTCTAAACTTATGTTCCAATATAGTTTCTAGTAATGAAAGAAATACATATGAGTCTCCAGTTACAACAACATCTGCACTTTCTTCTGGATTTCTATTAAAATAATCCCAAGCTTGATATTTTCCATGAGGACCACCACCAACAATCAAAGGTCTTCTATCTCCAAGAGAATTTGCTTGATTTATTTTCCTATGAGCATCAGCTTCATGAATCTGCATACTACCAATTCCTAAAATTTGTGGGATTTCCCCATTTAATCTTGCATATCTAGCATCAAAATTAGGATTACTGGGCCCAAGAACTACTCTAGTATTAGTAAAACCAGCATCATGAAGCGAACCACCTATAGATCTAATTCCGTTATTTGGCATATATTTATCAGGCCCAACAAAAGGACCAACTCTAGTATTCATATCAAAAGCATAATAAGCAACAATAGGTAATTCAGGATCAGCCATACCACGTAGTCTATCTCTTAAACTAGTATAAGAATTAGCTGGAAGAAATGCACTATCTACCTTATTCCTTGTCTGAAGAGAAATACTAGCACCCCTCTGAGCGTGTTCACTCTCTCTTACCGAGGCAATCATTAATAGTTTACTATGATTTTCTCTATATAATACTTTTTAAATACACAAAAACATTTATAAACCATAAATCCAAATTATCCTTCATGTTAATCCCTATCAGGTGTATTTCATGCTCTAAGCCTATAGCTCACTTATGGGAGCAATACAACGAAGAATTAAAAAAAGGAAAAAAACCAAAAGAAGTATTAGACAACTTAGGCTTAGAAAGATACTGTTGCAGATCATTATTTTTATCTCACATAGACTTAATAGATACAATAGCTCAATTTAAAAAAGTATAAGGTAATAAAATGGATGGAATTATAATCAATTTCAGATTAGGGAAACAAACTAAATATAATAATCATATGATCATTAAAGTTCCTAAAATAGATAAAAAAGAAAAAACTAAAGAATTATTAGGAAAAAAAGTTACTTGGAAAAGCCCATCAGGTAAAGAAATAAAAGGAGAAATTAAAAGTAGCCATGGTAATTCAGGTTGTGTAAGAGCAATCTTTGAAAAAGGAATGCCAGGCCAATCAATAAGTCAAAAAGTAAACATAGAATAAAATGGCAGGATTAAGAAAAGGACATTGTTACAGTAGAATAAAAAGACCATATACTCGTAAGTCTAGAGTAAAAGGTAAAAGTTTCATAAAGGCTGTACCACAAAATAAAATAGTAAGATACTACATGGGTGATCAAAAAAAGAAATTTGATTACATAGTAAACTTGGTATCAAAAAAGGATGTGCAAATAAGGCATAACGCTTTAGAAAGTTGCAGAATGGTTGTTAATAGACAACTACATGAATTTTTAGGAATGGATTATTTATTTATTCTTAGGGTTTATCCTCATCATGTTCTTAGAGAAAACAAAATGTTAGTAGGTGCTGGTGCAGATAGAATGCAGAAGGGAATGCAAAAAGCATTTGGAAAAGCAATAGGCCTATCTGCTCAAGTAAAGAAAAAACAACCAGTATTCTCAGTTCTAACAAACAAAAAAAATATAGATTTAGCTAAATCAGCACTAAATAAAGCAAGACCAAGAATGCCAGGACAGTTCTCAATAGAATTAAAAGAAATTAAAAATTAAGCAGTTCTTCTTATTAACCTACCTTTATCATTGCGAATAGATTGAAGTATCATCTCTTCAACTTTAAGAATACTACTATCACTTCCTTCTAAATCAATATTCGGTACTTGACTATCCACATTAATCTCGTAAAAAACTTTAACTCCATATGGATCTATACAATATTCATATCTCTCAGCTAATAATAATTCTTTTATACTTCCAGAAATTAATCTTGATCCAGGAATCCCATTCATTAATCTTGTAAAAGACATAGGATCATAATAATCTTCAATATGATAATTTAAACTAAGAGTCATATTAAAAGCCAACTATTTACTTCCTTCACTCTTGATTTCTTGAGAACTCTCTTTCTGATTAACTTCTTCTTTTTTCTCTATACCTAAATCTTTTTCTAAACTATCACTACCATACTTGATTATTTTTAAATTTAATTGGGTAGTATGAGCCCCAATTGTATTACCTCTAACTGTTGTTCTTATTTTCTCTCCTTTTCTAACAATTCTTTTTCTTGTAACACCAACACCAGAGCCTAACAAAGCCCTCTTTCTACCAACTGTCTCTATATCAGATCTCATTGGAAAACCAGCATCATCAGAACCACCAGTTATTTGTAATTCATATCCTTTTAAACCAAATATCTCTCCTTGAACTTTGTCTCCAATCTTATTCCCAGATAAATCAACATCTAGGTTCTTAGGATAACTTCTCCCAGTTTTTCCATCATTTATAACTAATTTTAATCCAACCATTTAAACTCCCCACATAGGATTATTTTTTCTTTTAATTATAGCTATTTCTTTTAGCACCTCAATATCATCCCTATTTAAAAGCTTTTTCAATTTTTTAAGCTTTGTAAATTCCTCTTCTTTAATATCAGAATATAAAATAGTATCCTCATCTATATGCCTGCCAACTATAACTCCAGGTATAGATATAGCAACTTCTTTATTTCTTCCAGCTTCTTGTATATTCTCACTATCACTTTGCATACTTTTCACTTCACTACATTTACTTCCATCTTCTTTAATTAAAGCAACACTATTCCTTAATATACCACCAATTATTCTAACTCCAACAACTGCAGGGTTAGATTGTCTAAATATACAACCTCTCAATATTTGTATTTTGGCAGGATAAGTTACATCTTCTAGCTGTCTTGATTCCTGTAATCTACTTAATCTTTCTAGCCAACCTTCATAATCCTCAATAATTTTATATATAACATCATTGGTAATTACTTTAACTTCCTGAGCTTTAGCATTTTTTACATTAAAACCAAGTATAACCCTATTTTTTTCATCTTTTTCAGATTTAGCTTCAGAAATATCTGCCTTAGTTACATCTCCAAGACTTGCTTTCTTAATAGGAATATTCCTTTCTTTAAGTAATTGAGTTAAAGCTTCTAGTGAACCTAGAGTATCAGCCTTTATTATAATACCTTTAATATCAGTATTTATTAAAACTTCACCAATCTCCTGTTTTATTTCTTTTCTTATTCCATCAAGATTATTCCTAATAACAGCTAACGGCATTCCTGAAATTACATTATCTAATTCAGATGCAGATATCACAACACCTTCAGCAGCCGCAATTTCCTTTCTTGGAACTAATCTTCCTTTCTCTGATAAAAATAAACCTTTAACTTTCGTATTTATTGGTTCTCCTAATGTTCCAATTAAAACATTATCACCTTTTTTTATAGTTCCATCATAAATTATAACATCCAATATTTTACCTAAACCCTTTTCTTCTCTTATTTCCAAAATAGTTCCTTTAGCAGCACCAGAAGTTTCTAATTTTAATTCTTGCTCCAAATACCTTTGCGACAATCCAGCTAGAACCATTAATAATTCTTGTATCCCTTCTCCAGATTTAGCACTACATGGAACAATTGCAACTTGTTTTGTATAGTCATCAATTCTATCAAATCTATCAGAATTTAACCCTAATTCAGCTAATTTCTCAACAATTTTATATAATTTAGTTTCAACTACCTCTAGAACATTCTGAGATTGTGCATTAATATTTTTTATTAACCCATCTGTTCTTTTACTCCATCCTGATATAGAATCAATTTTGTTTAATGCAATTATAAACGGAGTTTTATAATTCTTAAGTATCTCAATAGACTCAACTGTCTGTGGCATAACTCCTTCTTTAATATCTATAACTAATATAGCAATATCCGCAAGATTGCCTCCTCTTTTTCTTAAATTATTAAAAGCAGCATGACCAGGAGAATCTAAAAACAATATCCCAGGAATAGTTACATCTATACCCAATTTATTTATTAAATTACCAACCATTTTTTTTAATTGATTTAACGATAAATTATAAGACTTTAAAGTCTGAGTAATACCGCCAGCTTCTTTACTTGTAATAGAGATCTCCCTAATTTTTTCTAATATACTACTTTTTCCATGATCTACATGTCCACATAATAGGACAATTGGTTGTCTTATTGCCATAAACTAAGAACAAGTAAACTTAATTTTTAAAGGTTTTGGGTTAGAACTAGGTTGTTATTTTGTTACTTTCATTTGTATTATGCCTATTCTCATGCTGTCCTTCTATATCCCTTCGTTTCTCCAAATTTTCACGCATTCTAAATGATTCATTAGGACTCGTCTTTCGAAACCATCTTTGTTCTATGTCTTTAATTATTCTAACCAGTTCACTTATAGAAGGATACGCACCACTCTCAGTTAACAAACCATGTAATAGCTTTTTATTAACATCTAAGAGATTTTTTGTATCATACAACTCGCTTTTTTGCACTGCAGTTTGGTATTTACCAAGGTGGTGGTGTTGTAACATAGACTGAGCTCCAGACATTCTTAAAAGAGCCCATATGCCTGAATTAACTATCTCATCATGATCTAATCTAGCATTTGATAGAAGACCTAATCTATCTGTTAAGGCAATATCAAATCCATTAACAACAGGATCAAATACAATTATCGCAGGATCTATTGCCCTAGCTGCATACGCAATCTTTTCATAGTCAATAAATCCAACCCTACCATCTCTAATAAGAATATTTGGTGATCTTAAATCAAAATGAACTACACTTATCTTATCCTGATTAGTATGAAGCTTAGACAGACTTTTTGAAAATAGACCCAATTCACTTCTAGCTTTATAAGTCGCTTCAATGAAATCTTCAGCTCTGTCCATATACCTCATTGCCTCTTCCGAATCCTCACTAATTATCCTACCAGACGGTTCTATAAGTTTTCTCTGTATATAATATTCCATCATATGAAATGCCCGCAAGTATTTATGAACCCTCTCCTTAAAATATCTTGCAGGAAACTCATTTATTTTTGACTTACCATTTTTATCAAAGAAAATAGCTTCGTCCAATGATAATTCTCCAGAATCTTTATCTTTTCTTTCCCTTTGGAAATCAGATGTTGCTCTTCCAGAATGCTCAATAGTAAGTTCAATTGCCTTAGATAAGTATCCTTTAACTTCTTCTCTAATTCTACCTCTCTGTTGTTCATCTCCTCCTACATAAAATTCATATAATGAAATTAATTTATCCTCTAAAGTTTCATTTTTATCACTATCCTGCCACTTTTCCATCACCAACATATTATGTTGAGGTATATAATCATACACTTCTATATCACCAAAATATGAAAGAAAATGAGCATCTTGTCCAATAGGATCATCAACCAGTCTTATAAATTTGGCTTTATCAAATTGATCATAAAGCACACGACGAGGAGCTATAAATCTTTTAACTTTTAATTCACGAATTGGTTTAGAGCCACCACCATTAATTCCATTTAAACTCAAGATAATATCATATGTTTCAGTTTCTTGAACACTTCTAGCAGGAGTAGTATTAACAACATAAAATTCAAAATCAGGTGATAAATTCCATCCATTCTTCTTTCCTAATCTAACAAAGTAAGCTCTATTTATACCATAACGTTCAAAGTTCCTTTTCAATGATGGCATATCACTCATATTATCAAGTTCTCCTAATTTGACTTTTTAAAGTTTACCTTTTAATTATATGAATATACTTTGATTATAGCATGCGTATGATTTAATAAATTTTTTAACTTTTCAATCATATGAGGCACACATCTTGTTTTATAGTTCTTATTCAGAAAGTCTTCTAATTTTTTCATTAATAAATCCCTATTAGATGCTTGATTTAAAAGGATAGTTTTATCCCTCTTATAAATAGCACTCATTGTATCTAGATAAAGTTTTTCAAGTTGAGTGTAAACCTCCATCAATTCATCAAGCCTATTTTTGGGTAATTTTGATTCCTTATAATAACGAACAAATCTCTTTACTTCATCACCTATTTTTTCTAAACTTTCGACCATACTCCAAATCTTAAAATAGTCTACTACTTCATAATCCCCTTTACTACTTGGATTCTCCATATAATACCTACTAGCTCTATATGCTAATATAGTCAATCTATTAATATCTTTATCACGATTCATTAAGCTAGAATAAATTGTTTCCTTCTTTATAACTTCCTTAGCATCTGACATCATGGCTCTTAAAATTATATCAATTCTCCTTATAATATTGTCAATAGATAAAGTTTTAACATTTAAAAAATCTCTAGCAATAATACCATTTTGAGTCTCCTCAATTATTTCAACAGCTAGCAAATTATGAACAAATTCTCTTAGTTGTGGTGAATATTTGTCAATATCTTTTCCAATAATTTTTATGATTCTATTATTATTAACATAAGCGGAGACTATCTCTCTTTGGACAGAATGTAATGATTTCTTATCAATTTCTACAATAGCCTCTTTCAATTCTTCCTTTTTTTCTTTTATCTGTGGTGTCAGGACCAATTCACTATTCCCATTCTCCTCTAAATAAATTAAATCACCCTTATTCAAATTATTTTTCTTAAGCCAGACTC
>ERZ1292623.488-Hain-H51-01um-R1-488-length-43056-cov-9_pt1 | contig 31277 bp, 32 predicted proteins | sample MGYA00564398_ERZ1292623 | MGnify/ENA primary metagenome ERZ1292623 (study PRJEB36523, sample SAMEA6512633) | groundwater metagenome | collected 2019-01-07 | study: AquaDiva: Metagenomics assemblies of 32 groundwater samples
GATCCTGCTGCCCGTTACAGTGGCGGGGCCGCACCGGCATCACACCGGTTTCCGTTTCCCGCGCGCGCGTCGTTTTGTGTACCCGCGGTGAAGCTAGGCCCGCGGTGATTCGCGGGCAAGCGATTCCGCGATGCGCGCCTTGAGTTCGGCGCGCGTGCGCTCGTGATGCGATCGCTCCTCGGCGCCAGGGTTGCCGCTCCGGGCGAATCGTGCGTCGAGCGACGCCAGTTCCGCGACAAGCACGTCGCTCGCCGACACTCCCGGCGTCAATGGCACGGGCCACAGGACCCGACGGCGAGAATACCACACGGCGAGCCCTGCCATCATCGCAAGGGTCAGCGTGCCCGCGAGCGCCAGAATTGTGGCGGAACCTCCTTCGGACGGCGTCTGGGCTTTGATGCGCAAGACGGCGGGCGGTCCCACGTCGCGCACGACGAACCGCCGGAAGGTGCGCCCGTCGATGTCAGCCGCCTCGGTCTCACGCAGACCGGCACCGTCCGCCACGGCCCTCGGTTCTTCGAGCAGGACTTCGAGCACGCCGATCGGGCGCTCCACCGGCACCGACAACGGGAACGCGCGCGCCGGAAGGCGATACGTGACTACCAGTTGGCGGACGCCCGGCGAGATCGGCGCGAAGACCTCCCCGCGCCCGCCGCGAAAGCTCACGGCGCCCGCGCTCAAGTCGCCGGGCGCCACCGTGAGACTTTCAGCCTCTGCCGGAAAGCGCGTCGCCAACAACGGGCGCGTGCTGTCGCGCGGCACCACGGTGCGCGTGCCCGAGTTCTCGATCTCGAAAATCTCGGCGACTTCGCGTCGCCCATTGCGTGGCGCCGACACGACGATGTGGCGACCCTGAACGCTCAACGCCGAATCCACGGTGGTCGTGTCATAGACCAGGAGATCGGCGTCGCCGGCGCGCACCGTTCGCTCACGCAGTGGCGTGGAGAAATACGCGATGCCGCGAAACGTGGTTGACACGAAGTAGACCGCATCCGGCGATCCGGACACTGCGTAGCGAAACCGAAAGGCGCCGTCGCCGCCGGCGCGCAGTGAGTCCAGTGGCGCGGCGCGGTCGGACCCGACGCGATGGAGAATCACCCAGGCGCCGGGCACGGCCATTGGTCCCTTCTCGCCCGGACGTCGCACGCGACCCTCCGCGACGCGATTCTGGACCGAGACCGGGCCCTGTGCCGTCGCGACGGCGTCAGCCGCGGCCAGTCCGGCGACCGCGAGCAGCGCGACCGTCCGGCGCACGCTCAGAGGTTGAACTTTCCGAAATCCTCGGGCCGAAGCCGCTCGAGGTACTCCTTGAGCTGTTCCGCGCTGAGTTCGGTGGCGTTCTTCAACTCGCCGCCAAAGGAGTCCGTCGCCTCTTCCACGTGCACCTCGCTGAGCAACTCATCCGATGCGAAGATTGGCGCCTCGACGCGCAGGGCGATGGCAATGCTGTCCGAAGGCCGCGCATCCACCTGCACCACTTGGTTGTCATGCGTCACGTGCAGTTCCGCGAAGTACGTGTTGTTCTCGACGCGGGTGATCTGGACCCGGCGTACCGTCCCACCCAAGCCCACGATCAGACTCTTGACCAGATCGTGCGTGAGTGGACGCGGACGCTTGATGTTGTGCATCTGCATGACGATGGACTGCGCCTCCGACTCACCGATCCAGATGGGCAGCACGCGCGAGCCGTCTTTCTCCTGCAGAATGACGACGTAGGATTGCGTGCTGCTGTCCAGGCCAAGACGTGAGACGACGACTTCGATCATGTCCTGCTCCAACGGGGTTCAGCGCACCGCGCGCTGCAGTGCGGCCGCCCGATCCGTGCGTTCCCACGAGAACAGCGTCCGGCCCTTCTTGCCGGAGCCAAGCTGCCTGGGCTTGCGCCCGAAGTGCCCGTACGCCGAGGTCTCGCGATAGATCGGCTTGCGGAGGTCGAGCGCGGTAATGATGCCCTTGGGGGTGAGGTCGAACGTGTCGCGCACGGCGCGCATGATCTCGCGCTCCGGAACGACCGACGTACCGAACGTATCCATCATGACAGACACCGGTTCCGCGACGCCGATCGCGTACGCGAGCTGCACTTCGCAGCGGCGCGCGAGTTCCGCGGCCACGATGTTCTTCGCGACCCAGCGCGCGGCATAGCACGCCGACCGGTCCACTTTCGACGGATCCTTGCCGCTGAACGCGCCACCGCCGTGACGGCCCATGCCGCCGTAGGTGTCGACAATGATCTTGCGGCCCGTGAGCCCTGCGTCGCCCTGCGGCCCGCCGACGACGAAGCGGCCCGTCGGATTGACGTGGTACTTGATCTTTCCGCGACGCAGGCGCTCCGGGATGTTCGGCTCGATCACTTCCTCGATGATGGTCTTGCGGATCTTGCTGGAACTAATGCCGTCGTGGTGCTGCGTCGAGATGACCACCGTCTCCACCGCCACTGGCTGGTGATCCTCGTACAACACGCTCACCTGCGACTTGCCGTCGGGGCGCAGCCACTTGATGTCCCCGCCCTTGCGACTCGCCGCCAGCGCGCGCGTAAGCTTGTGCGCCAGCATGATGGGCAGTGGCATCAGGTCCGCGGTCTCATCCGTCGCATAGCCGAACATCATGCCTTGATCACCAGCACCGCCGGTATCAACGCCCATGGCGATGTCGGGCGACTGCGTGCCAATCGTGCTGATCACGGCGCACGTGTGCGAGTCGAACCCGTAATTCGCGTCCGTATAGCCGATGTCCCGGATCGTCGAGCGCACGATCTTCGGAATGTCGACGTACGTGGACGTCGTGATCTCGCCGGACACGCAGGCCATGCCCGTCGTGACGAGCGTTTCGCAGGCAACGCGCGCCGCGGGATCGTCCGTCAGGATGGCGTCGAGGACGGCATCGGAAATGGCGTCCGCGACCTTGTCAGGATGGCCTTCGGTTACGGATTCGGAGGTAAAGAGATGGCGATCGTACAAGGCTGTTCTCGGCCACGGCTGCGCCGTGGAAAAATGTTCTCGGCCGCGCCTTCGGCGCGGATGAAAAGTAAGCCTGCGACAAATCCGGCGCATCGCGCCGGCCGAGAACCGTCACAGCGGCGTCAACCCGTCCCTCACGAAATACACATCACCGACGGCCGCGCGAAGCTCTGTCAACAGGATCGCCTCGGCGTCCTCTGGGGTCAGCGCATCACAGGCGCGCTGGGCGGCGTCACGCGCCCTGGCGGCGGACACGCTGCGCACCACGCGCTTCACCAGCGGGACGGAGCGGCCGTTCACGCTCAACTCGCGCACGCCCAGCCCGATCAGGGCAAGCACCATCACTGGATGCGACGCCATTTCGCCGCAGACCGCCACGTGCAGCCCGCCCTGCGCGCCCGCCTCCACCGTGCGACGGATGAGTCGCAGGACCGCCGGGTGCAGCGGCGTGAACCGGGCGGCCAGGTTGGCGTTGCCGCGGTCCACCGCCAGCGTGTACTGGACCAGGTCGTTGGTGCCGATGGAGAAGAACGAGGTCTCCTCCACCAGCGTGTCGGCGGCAATGGCCGCGGCCGGCGTCTCGATCATCACGCCCAATGGAATGAAGTCCGGCAGCGTCATGCCGCGCGCGCGCAATTCCTCACGCGCTTCCGCAAGCAGCGTACGTGCGGCGCGGACTTCGGAGAGCGAAACAATGAGCGGCAGCATGATGCGTACGTCGCCGTGCAGTGACGCGCGCAGCAGCGCCCGCAACTGCGTCTTGAAGAGCTCGGGCTCATCGAGGCACATCCGGATCGCGCGCCAGCCGAGGTATGGGTTCGCCTCGGTGGGATGCCCGCCCACCGGCAGCTTGTCGCCGCCGACGTCATACGTGCGAATCACCACCGGGTGTCCCGCAAACGCCTCGACGACGCGGCGGTATGCCACGTATTGCTCTTCCTCGTCCGGCATCATGGTGCGACCCACGACGAGAAACTCGGTGCGCATCAGGCCCACGCCCTCCGCACCGGTCTTCGCCGCAACCTCCGCCTCTTCTGGCAGGTCCACATTGGCCCGCAGCGTCACGCGCTCGCCGTCGCTGGTCACCGACTCGAGCATCGCCAATCCGCGCAGCTCGTCTTCCGCGATTTCCTCTTCGCGCGCGCGCTCCCGATAGCGACGGATATCCTCCTCGCTCGGATTGATGACGAGGGTTCCCTTGGTACCGTCGAGGATCACGCTCTCGTGCCCGCGCAACAACTCCGTCGCGTTGCGAAGGCCCACCACCGCGGGCAGTCCCAGTGAGCGCGCCAGTATCGCGACGTGCGATGTGCGCGTCCCGGCGTCGGTCGCAATGCCCACGATCGCATTGCGGTCCAATTGCACCGTGAGCCCGGGCGTCAGGTCGTGCGTCACCAGCACGGCTTTGGCGCCGGCAGGCAGGTCCACCGGATCGTGGTCGGGCAGGTTGAGCAGCATCGCGAGCACCCGGATGTGCACGTCCGTGAGATCGCTCACGCGCTCGCGCATCATCGCACTGGTGTGTCGCGCAAAGCGCTGCCGCCACTCGGTCATTTCGATGTCGAACGCTTTCTCCGCCGCGAGATTCTGGCGGACCAGCTCCTCAACGCGGCCGATCAGCGAGCGGTCCTCGAGAATGGAGTACTGCACGTCGAAGATCGCGGCCTCCTCCTTGCCTGCCGTGACCTCAACGCGCGTGCGCACCTGACGCAGACGCTCCTTGGCGCGTTCGATCGCCTCCGACAGCCGCGACAACTCGGCCGGAATCTCCAGGTCCGAGATGACGTGGTGCGGCACCTCCGGCACCTCCCACAGCAGCAGGTGCACGGCTCCCACCGCCACGCCCGGCGATGCCGGTATTCCGTTGAGCGTGCGCTCCATCAGGCGTACTCCCCGAAGTTCGACGCGATCAGCGACGTCAACGCTTCCAGCGCGGCTTCCTCATCAGGGCCGTCGGCACGCACGAGCAACGTGGAGCCCTGCTCCGCCGCCAGCATCATCACGCCCATGATGCTCTTGCCGTTGACCTCGACATCGTCGCGCACGAGGGTGATCTCGGACTTGAACTTCGCGGCAGTCTTCACGATCTCGGCTGCCGGACGCGCGTGAATGCCGTACTTGTTGGTGATCGTGACGATGCGCTCGATCATCGTCCGGCCACCGCGAGGAGGACCGCCGCCGCATACGCGACCAGCGCCAGCCGCCACCCTTCAATGCGTCCCTGCAAACGCACGATCGCGAACGCACCGAGCACGGCGGCCGCCAACACCACGCCAAGGAGCGCGCGTCCGGGCCCGATGATGCGCAGCAACGCGAGCGGAACGCCGAAGCCGGCGGCCAGTGCCGCCAGAGGCGCGATCACCTGCGGACCGCGGCGCAACACGGGGTTCCCCAGCGATTGAGCGACATGCAGACCGCGGTTCCATCCGGTCCGCAGTCCCCACGCGCGCAGGGCCAGGTGCCCCACGTTGTACAAGCCCAGGAACACCACGAGCACCGTAAAGGCACCGGCGCCAAGACCAAATACGGTCAGCGCCACCAGCGAGCACAACGGCAACCAACCGGCCCAGACCAACCGGTCGCCGACGCTGCCCAAGGGACCTGCGAGCGCCGTCCGAAAGCGTTCGATCTTGTCAGCCGGCTCCCCGTCCAACTCGGCGCGCGTCAGTGCGCCGACTGCCACAGACGCCAGGTACGGATGTGCGTTGAAATACTTGCTCTGGCGAGCCAACGCTGCCTTGAACGCCGCCGAGTGGGTGCCCCCCGGCAGGAGACGGAGGGCCGGCTCCATGCAGAAGCCAATGCCGTTGCCAAGCATCGTCTCGTAGTTCCAGGAACCCTGGATCGCCAAGCATCGCAGCAGCATGTGCGCCTCCGTCCACAACGGGAGGCGGGTGATGCGGACGGGCGGCGACCCGGGCACGTTTACGGGGGCGGTCATGACGTTCACGCGGCCGCCAAGAGCGTGAAGCCCGCAACGAGGCCGCTCAGGAACGCCCATCGCGCTGGCATGCTACCGTGAAACAGTTTCCACGCGGCCGCACCAGCCACACTCGCCGCAATCGCCACCGCGATCGCGCGCGACACCCGCGCGTCCAGCGTCCACAACGCCAGCGACGCGCGCGTCAACGGCGCGAAGATGGCAGCCGCGACGAGCGTGAGCACAAACCCGCGCGCGAGGTCAGCCGTCAAGCCCTTCAGCTGGAGCCCAATCACGGATCCGCGTGCCCCGGCCTCCAGCGCCGACTGTGAGCGATGCGCAATGCGCGCGATGACCTGGCGCATCGCGACCATGCTCCATCCGCCAATCCATGCCGTCGCTACCGCCGCAATCACGGCCAGCGACATGGCGCCCGCCGGCGGTGTCGGCGACGACGCAAAGAGGGCACCGCCCACGGCAGACGCCGAGCCCCACTCCGGATACCGGCTGGCGCCGAACGGCAGGGTTTCCAGCGCGATGAGCTCGAGCGCGGCGCCGACAAGCAGCCCGCCGGACGGCGAGCCCGCCAACGTGCCGCCCAGCGTCGCGGCCACGAGCGGCCGGGACAGCATCGCCTGCGGAAAACTCACCGTGTCGAGCCCCAGTACGGCGCCCAGCAGCGCCAGTGGGAGGAGCGCGAGGAGCGGAACGAGCGCGTCCATCATCGCGCCGCCTCCTCGGTCTCCAGCAGGCTCTTGAGGTCCACCGCGTTCGCGGCGGGCACGTCTCGCGCCGTGACGATGGCGCCTTCGCGCTCCATTGCTTTCAACACCTCTTCCTCGACCGGCGACAGGAAGACATACCGCAAACGCTGCCGCCGATCCGGCCGGTGATGAATGCCGCCGATGTTCACCTCGCGCACGCCGGCATCCGTCACCAATCGGCGCATCGCGGTCACGTCGCCGGTGAGCAGGATTCCGTTGCGCGGGTCCTCCCGGTATCGCGCCAAGGCTGACACCGCGGCGTCCACCGAATGGAAGAAGAGATCCATCTCCGGCGGCGTACCCATGCGGTACAGCTCCTGCTCCCATTCGCTGTCGGCCACTTCGTCGTTCACGAGCACGATGAAGCCGATGTCGAACGGCTGGCCCCAGCCCACCACCACCTGGCCGTGGATGAGCCGATCGTCGATGCGATTCAGCACGAGCGTCACGGCTTCCCCTCGATCAGGCTCATGGCAGTGCGGCCGCGCTCGAACGCATGGCGCGCGGCATCCGTGGCGGACAGCTGGTCGCCGAAGACGAAGTCAATCAGCATCGGCAAGTTCACGCCCGCGACGAGCACGTGGTCACCCATGCCGCGCAGTGCCTTGCGCGCGGCCATCGTGCAACTGCCCGCCTGCAGATCGGTGAACACCACGCGGAGGCCCCGGTCGCTGGCCAGACGCCGCAGCGAACCCTCGATATCGACGCCGCTCAGTCCCTTCGCCGAGAACGGCACCAGCAGATCGCCACGGCCCGTGATGAGCTGCACCGCGGACACGAGGCCATCGGCAAAGCCGCCATGGCCGGCGACAATGGCTCGAGGCGCCGCGGGGGCGTCACTCATTGTCTTCCTGGAGATACCGCCGCACCTCGGACGACGCCCGCATCTGTTTGATAAGGCGTTCGTTGAAACGCTCGGCCGGATCGAAGCCGGAGTAACGCAGCAGGTGATTCATCGCGATCACCTCGCACATGACCGTGATGTTCTTGCCCGGATTGAGGAGCACACGGACCTTGGGAACCTTCACGTCGAGGACTTCGATGTCCTCTCCGTCGAGTCCCGTGCGGTCGACCACCGCGTCAGCGTTCCATTCTTCCAACTGGACCACGACCTCGATGCGCTTTTGCTGGCGCACGGCGCGGATGCCAAAGATCGCGGGGATGTCCACCAAGCCAATGCCGCGGATCTCCATGTAGTGGCGCTGCAACTCATGTCCGCGGCCGATCAGGATGTCCGCGCCGCGTTTCGTGATCAGCACGAGATCGTCGGCGACGAGGCGATGCCCGCGCTCGATCAGGTCCAGAACGCACTCCGACTTGCCGATGCCGCTGCGGCCCACGAAGAGCAGTCCGACGCCGAACACGTCCGCCAGCGACGCGTGCATCGTCGTCGTGGCGGCGAACTCCTCCTCGAGCCACGGCTTGATGCGATTGTAGAACTCGTTGGTCTTGAGCTTTGACACGAGCACGGCGGTGTTCGCGAACGTCGCTTCCTCAACGAGCCCCAGCGGCGGACGAAGGCCTTTGCTCAGGAACAGGCACGGGACGTCGAGCCGGAAGAAATCGCGCAGTATCCGGCGGCGCTCATCGTCCGTTTTGGACTCGAGATAGCGCGCCTCCGTTTCACCCAGCACCTGAAGCCGGTGGTTCGCAAAGCGCTCGGTGTATCCGGCCAAGGCCAATCCGGGGCTGGAGACGTGCGGACTCTCGATCACCCGGTCGAGGCCGCCCGTCTCCGCCACATGTTCGAGTTGCAGCACGTCGCTCATGCGCTCGACCAGGCGCGCGACCGTCAACTTGGGCGGTTGCTTGGGGCGCGGCTTCTTCACGACTGGCCCTCGATGACGCGCATGAGGTGCCGTTCCGTCTGGTCCGCGGCGCGACCCCAGGTGAACGTCTCCGCAAAACGGCGCGCGTCGCGGCCCAGTCGCTCCACGAGATCGCGGGACGCGGCGATGCGATCCATCGCCACGGCCATCGCCGCGGCGTCACCGTGAGGCACGAGGTATCCAGTGTCCCCGTCGCGAATGCTCTCGCGAATGCCGGGTGAGTTGGAGGCGATGACGGGCGTGGCGCACGCGGCGGCTTCCAGGTTCGTGATTCCCCACCCTTCCTTGGGCGACGCGAAGACGAGGGCCCACGCTCGCCGCAGCAACGCGAGCTTCTCCGCCTCGCTGACACGCCCAAGAAACCGCACGCGTTGGCCGAGGTCAAGCGACGCCACGAGGCCCTCAAGCTCCTCGCGATAGTCGCCGGCACCAGCGATTTCGAGCACCGCGTCGCGGTTGGTTGTCGCGGCGAAACCGCGGATGACGTGCTGCACCCCCTTGTACTTCTTGAGTCGCCCGAGATACGCAAAGACCGGTCTGGGTGAACGCGCCGCGGCGTCGGGAGTGTGCCCAATGGCATCAATCCCGGGATAGATCACCTCGATGCGTTCCCGCCCGATACCACGATCCGCGAGGTCGTCGCGGGTGCTCTCGCTGATCGCCTCGAACGCCACCGTATGGTATACGGTGCTCAGCGGCCGCTCGGCGAGCCAGACGCACGCGGCCAGTGGCGCCGGCAAGGCATGAAACGCCGTGGCGCCGAAGAGGTGCGGCACCAACGCCGCGACGCGATGCCTGCTCCAGAGCGGGCTGTACAGCGGCACCTTGTTGATGTCTTCAACCAACAGGTCGAAGGGTGCGGCGCTCAGCGTGCGGCGATAGTACCATGGCGCCAGGAACGCGAACGACTTTCGCGTGCCGACGCGATGCACCTCCATGTCGTCGATGCGCGTGCGCGGCGCGCAGTCCTTCCAACCGCCGCACAACAGCGTCACCTCGTGGCCTCGCTTCGCCAAGCGCCCGAAAATCTCGTGCAGGTGAATCTCGGCGCCTCCACCCAACGGATTCTCGATGTCCTGCCAGTTCACGAGGAGCAGGCGCATCACAGCCGCCCCATCTTCCGGGCGAGCGCGTCCAGGACGCCGTTCACGAACTTGGCACTCTCCGGACTGCCGTAGCGCTCCGCCAGACGGATCGCTTCGCGCAGCACGACGCGCGGTGGCGTCTCGCCGCGGTACAGCTCAGCGGCGGCCAGGCGTAGCGCGCAGCGCTCCACGACACCGACGCGGTCCAGGCGCCAGTTCGTGGTGACGGCGGAGAGTTCCCCGTCCAGCTCCGTGAGGTGTTCGCGCGCGGTTTGCAGCAGCTGGCTGGCGATACGGCGCTCCTCTTCGCCGACCAACAGGTCGTCGAAGAGCTCATTGGCAACGCGACCAAGGTCCTGGCTGCCGCGCAGCTCCCACGCGTAGAGCGCCTGGAGTGCACGTGCCCGCGCGCGCGATTCAACTCTCATCGGACGCGTCGAGACGGTCGAAGAGATCCACCATTTCGAGCGCCGCCATCGCCGCGTCCCACCCCTTGTTGCCGTGCGCGCCGCCAGCGCGCTCCAACGCCTGCTCCATCGTGTCGCAGGTCAACACACCGAACCCGATGGGCCGGTCGTATTCGGCGCTGGCGCGCCCCAGACCGCGGGCGGCTTCGCCCGCGACGTAGTCGAAGTGCGGCGTCTCGCCACGCACGACGGCCCCCACCGCCACCAAGGCATCGTAACGATCCATGGAGAGGAGCCGCCGGGCGGCCGCGGGCAGCTCCCATGCGCCCGGCACCCAGACCACATCAATCTCTTTCTGGAGAACGCTGTGCTTCACCAGCGCATCCACGGCGCCCGCGACCAGCTTGCTCGTGATCTCCTCGTTGAACTTGCTGGCGACGACGGCAAAGCGTCGCCCGCGACCCGAGGGCGTTCCGGTGTATTCAGGCATTGATGCGGCGAAACTTAAGAGGCCAGCAGGTGCCCGAGCTTGTCCCGTTTGGTCTGGAGGTAGCCGGCGTTCTCGTCGTGCACCGGCTGTTCGAGCGGCACGCGCTCACCAAGGCCCAAGCCATAGCCCTCGAGGCCCACCATCTTGCGAGGGTTGTTGGTGATCGGCCGGATCGACTTGAGACCCAGGTCGAGCAGGATCTGGGCGCCGATGCCGTAGTTGCGCAAATCCGGCTTGAAGCCCAACCGCTCGTTCGCTTCCACCGTGTCGGCGCCTTTGTCCTGCAATTCGTACGCCTTGAGCTTGTTGAGGAGGCCGATGCCACGACCCTCCTGATCCAGGTACACCACGACGCCGCGCCCTTCCACCTGGATCATCTGCATGGCTTTGTCCAGCTGCCAGCCACAGTCACAACGCTTGGAGTGGAACACGTCGCCGGTGAGGCACTTGGAGTGCATGCGGACGAGCGTATTCTCGCCGTCGCCAATCTCGCCGTACACCAGCGCCACGTGCTCGTGCTGGTCCACGTCGTTGCGATAGCCGATGATCTGCCACGTGCCGTGCTCGGTAGGCAGGCGCGCTTCCGCCAAGCGATGCACCAGGCGCTCATTCTTGAGCCGGTGCGCCACGACCTGAGCCACCGTGATGAACGTGAGGCCGTGCGTGGCCGCGAACTTTTCGAGCGCCGGACGGCGCGACGCAGTGCCGTCCTCGTTCAGGATCTCGCAGATCACACCGGCAGGCGAGAGACCGGCCAGGCGCGCCAGGTCCACGGACGCCTCGGTGTGACCTACGCGCTGGAGGACGCCGCCTTCGCGCGACCGCAGCGGGAAGACATGGCCGCCGTGCCGCAGGTCGCCCGGTTGCGTGGCCGGATCCACGGCGACACGAATCGTGGTCGCGCGATCCTGCGCGCTGATTCCCGTGGTGACACCAAGGCGTGGTGAGGCATCGATGCTCACCGTGTAGGCGGTACGGTAGTCGTCGAGGTTCGCCTCACTCATCGGTGCCAAGCCAAGTGCGTCCACACGGTCGCCCGTGAGGGCGAGGCAGACCATTCCGCGCGCCTGGCTGATCATGAAGTTGACCATCGCGGGCGTGACCACTTCGGCCGCGCAGATAAGGTCACCCTCGTTCTCGCGGTCCTCGTCGTCCGCGACGACGACAAACTTGCCGGCGCGAATGTCCTTGATGGCCTGCTCGACGGTGCCTGAGCTCATGTATCCCTGTGCGGAGCCAACATCGCGCGCACGTGCTTGGCAATCATGTCCGCCTCGACGTGCACCGTGTCACCCGCTTTCAAAGCGCCGAGCGTGGTGTGTCGGCGCGTGTAGTCGATGATGGAAACCCGGATGGTGTCTGGCGCCGGCAGGGCGATGATCGTGAGGCTCGCGCCGTCGATCGCGACCGACCCACGCTCCACCATAAGCTCTGAGAGCGAGGGCGGGATCGCAAGGTCGATAACCTGTGAGTCTCCGTCGAGATGAGAGCTCGTAACTTGCGCCACCCCATCGACATGACCTTGCACGAAGTGACCTCCAAAGCGGTCCAAGGGGCGCATGGCGCGTTCGAGGTTCACGCGCCTCCCGACCCCCCAGGCTCCGATTACCGTCACGGCCAGCGTGGTTTCGACGGCTGCACACGTGAACCAGCCCGAACCGTGCTCACGGACGGTGAGGCACGCGCCATTGATGGCAATGCTCTCCCCATCGGTCAGGTCCTGGAAGGCGCACTTCGCGCGCAGTTCGCGCCCCGCGGCCGAGGCGGACACCAGGTCGATTGTACCGACGTCGCTGATGATTCCCGTGAACACCGCTAGCTCTCCACCAGCGCATAAACAGTCAGCACGTCTGGCCCGATCTCGCGCCGTTCCACCACCCGCATCAGGTCCATGCGTTCCACGAAGCCAGCCGTGCTGGAGCCAAACGCCCGGAGCGCCGAGGGGCCCAGGGTTATCGGCGCCTGGAACAGCGCCAGCCGGTGGACCAGCCCCTCCTTCACCACCTCGCTCGCGATGGTGGCACCGCCCTCCACCAATAAGGACTGGACGCCGGCCGACCGCAGCCGACGAAACGCGTCGTGCAGGTCCGTGGCATTGAGCACGTGAACGCCGGCCTCGCGCAACACGTCGGCCTTTGCCGGATCCGCCGCGGCGTTCGCGATCACGATCGTGGGCGTCTCCCGTGCCGTGAGCACCACCTTGGCCTGGAGCGGCGTGCGCAGTGACCGATCGAACACCACCCGCGCCGGCGGCTTCCTGGGCTTGGGCGCCTCGCGCACGGTGAGTCGCGGGTCGTCGGCGAGGATCGTGCCGACGCCAACGGCGACGGCGTCACTGTTGGCGCGCATCCGGTGGACCTCGGCGCGCGAAGGTTCGCCCGTGAGCCATGTGGTGGATCCCTGTTCCGTGGCGATCGCCATGTCCGCGGACACCGCGAGCTTGAGCGTAGTCCACGGCAGTTCGCTCACCGCCGCATGATAGAATGGCGCGTTCAATTCACGCGCCTCGCGCTCGAGCACGCCCGACTCAACCTCCAGCAGCGATGCCTTCAGGATTGCCGACCCTCCACCCGCCACCCCCGTCGGATCGGGCGCCGCGTACACGACACGCGCCACACCGGATTCAAGGATCACGTCCGTGCAGGGCGGCACCTTGCCGTAATGCCGGCACGGTTCGAGCGTGACGTAGAGCGTCGCGCCGCGCGCTGCCTCGCCCGCGCGCCGCAACGCTACCGCTTCGGCATGATCGGCGCCGAAGCGCGCATGAAACCCCTCTGAGACAATGCGCCCGTCACGAACAACAACGGCGCCGACCATCGGGTTCGGCGCCGTCTGTCCCCAGCCCTCGCGGGCCAATTCGAGCGCCCGACGCATGAACGCCTGATTGGCGTCATGCGCCGGACGTGCAGTGTCTGTCATTACAAGCCGAAACGGACTCCGACCGAACCGTAAACCCGGGACTTATCGGCCGGATTGTCGTAGCTGTTGAACGTCTTGATGTCGCCGCCGGACACCATGCCAATCGTGCCCACCAGCTTCATGACGAACAGATTCATGGAGATGTCGGCGAAGTAGTTGGTGCGCGTGGCTTCGGACGTGAGCGCCGGTGTATTGACCGACGCGACACCGCTCGTCGCGGAGATCTGCGTCGACGCATCGTACTTGTCCTGCCCCACGCCCGCGGCAATCCCGAACAGCAACAGGCTCTTGCTGACCGTCAGGCGCCACGCGAATGACGAGAGGTCGAGGTCATTCACGGTCATCGACGCGCCGGTCGTGGAGGTGGACAGGGTTGTCATCGGCAGCTTGCGCGACAGGAAGCTGAAACCGATGCCGGGAGCCACGAGGGACTCCTGGAGCAGGCCCACGCGCAGGCCGTAGCCGATGCTGAGGGGCTTGTCCGGCGTGATCGTGATGTCGGTGTTATTGATTTTCGGGAGATACGTGGCGCTCAGCAGCACGTCCACGCCGCCCACGTTCGAAACGCCGAGCGGAATGCCCTTGAACACCCCGACCGCCACGTCGATACCGGGCATCGGCACCAAGCCGGTGCTCGTGGTCAGCGACTTGGACGTCGCAGTACCGCTGGCCGGAAGACCGGGCGTCGGAGAGAAAGTTGGGATATTGCCCATCACCACGTTCACCCTGGCACTGACCGCGAACTTGGGGATCAATCCGAGTGTGCGGCCGCCGAGCGAGCCGCCCTGCGCAAGGGTTGTGTTGCCGCCGGTAAACGCGGTGCCTAGTTGCGGCGCCATGTACCGGAAGAAGTCGACCGCCTGCTGGCAGGCGTCGTTGGCGACGCCCGTGCACTGCGACGTCGCGGGGACGCCCTGTGCCTGCACAGAGCTCGCGACCGCGAGTGATGCCACCGCTACGGCGCTCAAGAATCGCATGCGTGAACCTCTCCTATTGCAGTATGACCTGGCCGCTGCCGCGTTGAATACGGCCGAGCGACCAGGCAGTGATGCCCGCGGCATTGGCGCTGCTCTTCACAGCATCAACGTCCGCCGAGCTTGTGATGACCACCATCCCCACACCCATGTTGAACGCCCGAAACATCTCGTCTCGCGACACGCCACCCGCTTTCTGCAATTGCGCGAACAGGTTGGGCACGCGCCAACTTGACGTCTCAACCACTGCATCCAGATCGGCTGGCAAAGCCCGATTGAGGTTTCCCGGCAGCCCACCGCCCGTAATGTGCGCCATCGCGTGAATGCGCGGGAGCACCGGGCGGAGCGCCTTCAGATAAGAAGTATGTACCCGCAGCAGCACCTCCGAGACGGTCCCCTTTTCGCTGGGGAATGCGTCTCTTACGGCAAGTTTCATGCGCTCGCTCACAATCCGGCGCGCCAGCGAATACCCGTTCGTGTGCAGACCACTGCTCGCGAGCCCGATCAGGTGGTCGCCCTCCACCACCCGCTGGGGCCCGAGTACCGCGCCCTCTTCCACATAACCGACGATGAAGCCGGCCAGATCGTAATCCGGAGGTGTATACACCCCAGGCAGTTCAGCCGTTTCACCACCAGACAGTGTACACCCGTTCTCGACACATCCGCGAGTGACGCCGGTCACAACCTGCTCGAGGACCGAGGGTACCAGTTTTCCGAAACCGACGTAGTCCAGGAAGAACAGCGGCACGGCGCCCTGCACTAGGATGTCGTTGACGCAGTGATTGACCAAGTCGTGTCCGATCGTGTCGTGCTTTCCGGCCTCGATTGCGACCTTGATCTTGGTGCCCACGCCGTCGGCGCTGGATACGAGGATCGGGTTCCGGGCGCCTGACGGCACACGAAACATCCCGCCAAAACCGCCAAAGCCTCCCACCACGCCGGCCGTGAACGTGGACTCGACCAGCTTCTTGATACGGGCCTTCGCGTCGTCCGCTGCGTGGATGTCCACGCCAGCATCCGCATACGCCAAGCCTTTCACGCGATGTCCTCTTCGAAGGCGACCAGCTTGCGGAAATCGGCCACGCGGTCGGCGAGCTGTCTCGCATCCACTTCAATCAGCCGCTCGATCGAAAAGCGCTCCACCGCAAACGAGCCCATGGCGGACCCGTAGATCACGGCCCGCCGCAGGCTCGCATCAGAAAGGTCCCCCGAGCGCGCCAGGTATCCCATGAAGCCGCCGGCGAACGAATCGCCTGCGCCCGTGGGATCAAACACATCCTCCAGCGGATACGCTGGGGCAAAGAAGACGGAAGCTGCCGTGAACATGAAGGCGCCGTGTTCGCCTTTCTTGATGATCACGAGCTTGGGGCCCTTCCCCATGATCCACTTGGCGGCCTTCACCAGGTTGGAACAGTCCGTGAGCTGACGCGCCTCGCCGTCGTTCAACGTGATCGCGTCCACGTGACCCAACAGGTCAATCAGGTCCTGGCGGCGGCTCTCGATCCAGAAATTCATCGTGTCACAGGCCACGAACTTGGGCTTGCTCACCTGCGTCAGGACATCGAGCTGCAATCGCGGATCGATGTTGCCCAGGAAGACATACGGCGCGTTCGCGAACTGCGGCGGAATCTTGGGGCGGAAGTTCGAGAACACGCCGAGGTGTGTCTCCAGCGTCTCGGCCACGTTCAGGTCGTGGCGGTATCGGCCACGCCAGCGGAACGAGCTGCCCTTGGCGCGCTCCACGCCGGCGAGGTCCACCCCGCGCCGTTCCAGCGGCTTGAGTTCGTCCATGGGGTAGTCGTCGCCGACGACGCCGACGACCTGCACCCGGCTCAGCAGGCTGGCGGAGGCGGAGAAGAACGTGGCCGAGCCGCCAATGACGCCCTCGGCTTTGCCGAAGGGCGTTTCGACGGAATCCAGCGCGACAGAACCAACGACCAGTAGGGACATTTGATTGTCATGATGACAGCCGCCAAATCTACATCCTCTCGGGCGCCGATATGCCGAGGAGGGAGAGTCCGTTCTTCAGGACCATTTGGGCCGCACGCGCCAGGACGAGCCGCGCATTCGTGATCCCCTCCGGCTCGTTGAGCACGTGCGCCTTGTGATACCAGGTGTGCGTCTTGCCGGCGAGGTCGTGCAGGTACGTCGCCATGCGGTGCGGCTCCAGCGCCTCGGCGGCGCCCTGCACCTCCGCCGGAAAGTCGAGGAGCGCCTTGATCAGTTCCTGCTCTTCCGGCAGCACGAGCACGGTGAGGTCGACGCCGTCGCCCGTGATCGTCGCGGGGTTGATCTCGCCAACGCGGAAGATCCCGCTCATCCGCGCATGTGCCATCTGGATGTAATAGACCGGGTTCTCCTCCGACTGCGCCCGCGCCAGATCCACATCAAAGACGAGCTGGGAATCGCCTTTGCGCATCAGGAAGAAGTAGCGCACGGCATCGCGGCCGACTTCGTCCACGAGTTCGCGAACCGTCACGTAGCTGCCCGCGCGCTTGGAAATCTTCACTTCCTCGCCCGCCTTCATCACGGTGACCATCTGGTGCAGGACGTACTCGGGGTAGCCCTGCGGAATCCCCATGTCCAGCGCCTGCAGCCCCACGCGCACACGCGTCACGGTGCTGTGATGGTCGGCGCCCTGCACGTTGATGGCGCGTGTGAAGCCGCGCTGCCACTTGGTCACGTGGTACGCCACGTCCGGCACGAAGTACGTGGGCGCGCCGCCCTTTTCGGCGCTGCGCAGCACCACGCGGTCCTTGTCGTCGCCGTACTCCGTGGTGCGCAGCCACAGGGCGCCGTCCTTGTCGTACGTGTGGCCGGCGGCCTTCAGCCGGTTCACCGTCTCGTCCACCTTGCCGTCCGAATACAGCGACGACTCCAGGAAGTACTCGTCGAACTTCACGCCGAACGCCTGAAGATCCCGGTCCTGTTCCTTGCGCAATTCCCGCACCGCGAACGAACGCACCTCGGCGAGATCGTCCGCATTCATGTCCTTGGGATGTTCCGCCGCATAGCGCGCGGCAATCTCACGGATGTATTCGCCGTGGTAGCCACCTTCGGGAATGACCGCCTCCAGGCCACGCATCTGACGCACGCGCGCCTGAACGCTGGTGGCCAGGTTGTCGATTTGGGCGCCCGCGTCGTTGTAGTAGAACTCGCGCGAGACCTTCCATCCCGTCCGCTCCAGGAGCGCCGAGACGGCGTCGCCCAGCGCCGCCTGGCGGCCGTGGCCCACGTGCAGCGGTCCCGTCGGGTTTGCGGAGACGAACTCCACGTTGACGGGGCGACCGTTTCCGCCGTTCGACTCACCAAACGTCGCGCCCGCGGCGACCAGCGCGACCAGTCCGCCCGCGACGCGATCGCTGGCGACCCGGAAGTTGATGAACCCGGGGCCGGCGATTTCCGCCGCGCTCACGCCGCCGCGGCCGCGATCCAACGCGGCAATCAGCGCCGTCGCGATGTCGCGCGGCTTCTGGCGCAGCTCCTTAGCCAGGATCATGGCGGCGTTCGTCGTCCAATCGCCGAACGCGGGATCGCGCGGACGCTCGAGCAGCGGAACGAAATCCGCCGGCGCGCCCACGGACAGCGCCGCACGAACGAGCTCGGCGCGAAGATCGGCTTCCTGGGTCATTCGGACTTCGGCTTTCGGACGTCAGATGTCGGCTTCGTGCCCTCTTTGCTCGTGCTCTTGGCGCCACCGCCTTCGCTCTTGGCCGTTGTTCCGGCGCCTTCGCTCTTGGGTGCCGCGGCCGATGCGTCCGACTTCTTGTCGGCGGCCGTTGCGGTCCCCGCCGACTCTGGCTTGTCGGAACCGGACGTCTTCTCCAACCCACGATGCGCGTTCTTGCCGTAGTCGGTGAGGTAGAACCCGGACCCCTTGAACAGCAGGCCGGCTCCGGCCGACAGCTGACGCTCCGCCACCGCGCCGCACTCCGGACATGGCAGCAGTGACAGCGCGGTGCTCATCGTCTTATAGAAGCGACTGAACTCGTGCCCCTTGGGGCAGCGAAAGTCGTAAGTTGGCATTTTTTGATGACTTACTGTGCTTCGATGAAGGTAGCGTCGAGGCCAGGGCCGCGGCAGTTCACGCCGGCCGGTGCGTACCCCACGCCTTCGCCAGCACGCCGGAGATCTCGCCGACGGACGCACGTTTCCGAACCGATTCGACGATCAGCGGCACGATTGGGGCGCCAAGGGCGGCGCCGCTCTTGACGCCCGCGGCAGCCTTGGCGAGTCCTTCGAGGGCGGCCGATGTCGCCGTCGCGTCCCGAGCCGACTTCCGCTGCTTCAGGCGCCCGACCTGTTCCTTCTCGAGGCGCGTGAAGTCGGGCTTGGGAACGTCGGGCGTTGCCGACCCGTCCTCGAACTTGTTGACCCCGACGATCACCGCTTCTCCACGCTCGACGCGCTTCTGATACTCGTACGAACTCCGCGCGATCTCTTCCTGGAAGAACGAGGCGTTGATCGCTTTGGCAGCGCCGCCGAGCGCGTCCACCCTGCCCAGCAGATCCATGGCACCGCGTTCCAGTGCTGTGGTGAGGTGCTCCACATAGTAGCTGCCGGCCAGCGGATCGGCGGTGAGCGCTACGCCCGACTCGTGCGCGAGAATCTGCTGGGTGCGGAGTGCGAGGGTCGCCGCCCGCTCGGTGGGGAGCGAGAGCGCCTCGTCGTAGCCGTTGGTGTGCAGCGATTGCGTGCCACCCAGCACGGCTGACAGCGCCTGCACCGCGACGCGGACGACGTTATTGAGCGGCTGCTGCGCCTGGAGCGTGACACCGCCGGTCTGGGTGTGAAAACGAAGGCGACAACTGGTATCGGAAGCGCCAAAGCGGTCGCGCATGAGGTGCGCGTACATGCGACGGGCCGCCCGGAACTTCGCCACTTCCTCAAAGAGGTCATTGTGCGCGGCGAAGAAGAACGACAGCCGCGGCGCAAAGTCGTCAACCTTGAGTCCCGCGTCCACGGCACGCTTCACATACTCCATCGCATTCGCAAACGTGAACGCCAGCTCCTGTACCGCCGTGGCACCGGCCTCGCGAATGTGGTAGCCCGAGATTGAAATCGGATTCCAGTTGGGCACCTCCGCAGCGCAGAACCGGAACACGTCGGCCACGAGCGCCAGCGACGGCTCCGGCGGATAGACGTACGTGCCGCGCGCGATGTACTCCTTGAGGATGTCGTTCTGAATCGTGCCGGAGAGCGCTTGGCGCTTGATGCCCCGCTCCTCGGCCACGACGATGTACATGGCGAGCAACGTGGCCGCGGTCGCGTTGATCGTCATGGACGTGGACACCTTGTCGAGCGGAATGCCATCGAGCAGGAGATGCATATCGTCGACGGTGTCAATCGCGACGCCCACGCGGCCCACTTCGCCAAGGGCACGCGCGTCGTCCGAATCGATACCCATTTGCGTGGGCAGGTCGAACGCGACGGAGAGCCCGGTCTGGCCGGCGTCGAGCAGATGCCGGAACCGACGGTTGGTCTCCTGCGCTGTGCCAAAGCCGGCGTACTGCCGCATGGTCCACAGCCGCCCGCGGTACATGTCGGGCTGGACGCCGCGGGTGTACGGGAACGATCCCGGATCACCCAGGTCGCGCGCGTAGTCGGGCGCGCCGTCCTCTGGACGATAGACGGACGCGATGGGCAGGCCGGACGGCGAGCGGCGGTCGCTCAGGTGCCCACGAGCTCCGACTTCCCCGCGAGCACTCTCGATGCGAGGTCCACGGCGTCCTTGGAACCGATGTAGAGCGGGACACGCTGATGCAGCTCGGTCGGAACGACATCCATGATGCGTTTCTTGCCGTCGATCGCGCCGCCCCCGGCCTGTTCGACCAGGAACGCCAGCGGATTGGCTTCGTACAACAGGCGAAGCTTGCCCTTGGGACTCTTGGTGTTGGCCGGGTAGCAGAAGATTCCGCCGCCGAACAGGTTGCGGTGGACATCCGCGACGAGCGAGCCGACATAGCGCACGCTGAGCGGCTTGCGCCCGCCCTCGAGCCCACGCAGTTGCCGCATCAAGCTCTTCACCGGCGCATCCCACTGCTGCTCGTAGGAATCGTTGACCGAGAGATACCGGCCCGCGGCGGGCATGCGGATGTCCGGATGTGACAGCAGGAACTCGCCAATGGACGGATCGAGCGTGAATCCGTGCACACCGCGGCCGGTGGTGTACACCAGCATCGTGCTGGAGCCGTAGATGATGTATCCCGCGGCCACCTGACGCGCACCCGGCTGGAGGAAATCTTCAAGCGTCGCGTTGGTGCCGTTGGACGTCTTGGCGACGATGGAGAAGATCGTACCCACCGGCACATTGACGTCGATGTTGGACGACCCATCGAGTGGATCGAACATCAGGCAGTACTTGCCGCACCGGAACTTGTCCGGAATCGGGATGATCTCCGCTTCCTCTTCCGACGCCATGCCGCAGAGCCGGCCGGAGTGGTCCATCGCCTTGATAATGGTCTCGTTGGCAAAGACGTCGAGCTTCTGCTGCACCTCGCCTTGCACGTTCTCTTCGCCATGGGAGCCGAGGATGTCGGCCAGGCCCGCCATACGGACCTTGTTGGCGATCATCTTCGCGGCCAGCGCAATGTCGTAGAGGACGCCCGACAGTTCTCCGGTGGCATCCGGAACCTGCCGCTCCTCCTCGATGATGAACCGCTCGATGGTGACGACCGAAGTCGCCTTGTTTTGCAGCACGCGTGAGGTCCGTTGGTTATTGCCTCGTCAAACTTCGCCTGCTGCTACTTCACACGCCACCTCTCCCCTCCGGCCTCGACCTCGATTCCCCTGCCGTCGGTGTGGAGCACAATGGTGCCGAATCGATCGGTGCGGAGTGTGACGGCCCCGCTTGCCGCCAGCCGTCGCACGACGTCGGGGCTCGGATGCCTGTACATGTTGCCATTCCCCACCGAAATCACGGCGAGGCTGGGTTGCACCGCGTCCACGAATGCTCCGGTGCTGCTGGTCGCACTGCCGTGGTGGGCCACTTTGAGCACGTCCGCGCGCAGCAGGCCAGGCGACTGCGCCAGCAACCACGCCTCCTCACCGGCTTCGGCGTCGCCCGCCAGCAACATCGTGACGCTCCCCACGCGCAGGCGCACCACCACGCTCGCCTCGTTCGGGTCGCGGAGCGTGTCCGCCCAGCCCGCGGCGGGCGCCAGGACCGTCATGACGATTTCGTCCACCACAAGCGAGTCGCCCGGGAGGGCGCGCCGCCAGCGCACACCCATCTCACGTGCCGCGATCAGCGACGCTCGATAGGAGCCGGTGGCACCGGCGTACGCCGGGTCGAAGTACCACACGGGCCTGAGCGCGCGGACCAGGCTGGCCGCACCGCCGACGTGGTCGGCATGCGGATGCGACAGGATGAAGGCCTCAACTGCCCCGCCGCGTCGCGTGATGTACGGAACCACGTCGCGGGCGCCCGCGTCGCCGCCGCTCCACTCCCGGCCGGCATCGAACACGAGCCACCGCCCGCGAGTGGAGCGCACGGCCACTGCGTCGCCTTGCCCAACATCCAGAACGTGGATCTCCGTCGTGGCCCCCGAGGTCTTCCACAACGGCCGCCACACCAGGAACGTGGCGGCCGCGCAGGCAATCACGAGCGGGCGCCCCGGATGCCGCGCGACACACGCCACCGCCAGCGCCGCGGCGGCAGCGATCGCCAGCGCGCTTGCCACGGCGTCCGTCGCCACGGCCATCGACGATCCGGGCAGCCGCGCGCCCACGGACGCAACGGCGTCGATGTATGCCAGCAGCGGATGACACGCATCGGCAACGAACTGCGCGGCCACGGGCACCGGGAGCAGCAGCGCCGCGAGAAACAACATCGGTTGCAGCACCGCAATCGCAGGCGCGGCTGCGAGGTTCGTCAGCGGCGCCACGAAGCTCAGACGGCCGAAGGTCGCGGCCACGAGCGGCGCCGTGAGCAGTGTGGCCGCCATCGACGCAACCAAGCCACGCAGGACGTTGCCGCGCCAGCCGCCGACACCGAGCAGCGCCCATCGTTTGGCCAGCGCGCCGGACGCCACCAGCGCCACCATGCCCGCCACGCTGAGCTGGTAGCCGACATCGAGCGCCGCCCGGGGATCGAAGACCGGCGCGCTGGCCCCTACGGCCAGCACTGCCCATGCGGACGTGGGCCGCTGCGCCACGACGCTCAGCGAGCCCGCCGCCAGCATGATGGCGGCGCGCACCGCCGGCAATGGCGCGCCGATGAGGAGAACGTAAAGAGTCGTCAGCCCGATGACGAATGCGTCCGCGCCACTTCGGCTCAGTCGGGCGATCTGTGCGAGCAGCAGGACCGCGGCCGCGATGAGACCCACGTGCAGGCCCGATACTGAAAGCATGTGCGACAGGCCGGCTGCCGCGAATCGCGTTCGCACGGCGGGCGAGATGTCGCCCATGTCGGCGATGAGCAGCGCGCGCACCAATGGCGCGTCGGTCCCGAACCGGGCGTCGATACCACGCCCTACCGCCTCGCGCACGCGACGCAGCGCGCTCGGCCGCCCCACGAGCGCGATGGTCGCTTTGTCCAACAGGAGGCCACGGGATCCGAGCGTCAGCTTGCCACGCGCGGCAACGCGTGCCCCGGCCGGAGCAACACCGTCGCGCACGGCGAGGTGCAGCGTGACGCCGCAATCGAGGCGCGCGGGCACGAACGCGCCCGGGCTGGCTTCATCACCAAGGGCGACGACGACGGCGCGCGACGTCGACGCTTGCCGTTCGCATTCGCTCGTGGCGACGGCGGAGGCCGCGCCGGCCACCACCCCGGCCGCCACGAACGCCAGCAACGCCACGCGCTCACGGGCGCGACGCCCACCCAACCACGCGACCAGGACGCCCGCACCGAACGCCACCGCATTCAGTGCGGCCAAGCCCGAAAGCAGGCCGCTGACGTACGCGAGGAGAGCTGCGGTGACGAGTGGCATCGCGCGACTGCATCATCGCGCGCCTGCGTCCAACTGTGTCACCAAAACGCCGCGGTGCGGCGCGCGGTATTGCAGTTACACTGCGACCGGCAGCGCGCTCCGTTCGGGTACCACCGCGCCGGTGAACGTGGACCCCGTGGTACCCGTGAGCTCCACGTGGAGATAGCGACCCAGCAAGGCGGCATCGCCGGGCACCAGCACCGTGCGGAAGTCGCGTGTGCGCGCCTGCATCAGTCCGCCGCGCCGCGCCGCGCGCTCGACCAGTACTTCGTACCGGCGCCCCAGCAATGTGAGGTTCTGCTCCCGCGCACCTGCTTTCACGGCCTCGACGAGCCGGCGCATACGGTCCGATGCCACCTCCTCCGGCACGGTCCATTCGGCGGGCATGCGCGTGGCGGGCGTCCCCTCGCGCGGCGAGAAAATGAACATGAACGCATCGGCGAACTTCGCCTCGCGCACCGCGCTCAACGTCTCCTGAAAATGCTGCTCGGTCTCACCCGGGAAGCCGACAATGATGTCCGTGGTGACGCTGAGGCCCGGGACCGCGGCGCGCAGGCGCGCCATGCACTCGAAATACTCCTCGCGCGAATAGCGCCGCAGCATGCGCTTGAGCACGTCCGTGCTGCCGGACTGCATCGGCAGATGCACGTGTTCGCACACAGTGGGCACTTCCGCCATCGCCGCAATCACGCGCTCGCTGAAATCATTCGGGTGCGGACTCGTGAACCGCACGCGCTTGACGCCAGGAACGACGCCCACTGCGCGCAAGAGGTCGGCGAAGTCATGCTCCCCGTCAGTGTATGAATTGACGGTTTGACCAAGCAGTACCACTTCGCTCATGCCCTGCTCCACGATTTGTCGCGTTTCGCGTACCACCTCGGCGAGCTTGCGGCTGCGCTCTGAACCGCGCGTGGTTGGCACGATGCAGTAGGTGCACCGGTAGTCGCAGCCGCGCTGCACCGGAATCCACGCCTTCACCCCGTCAAAGCGCTTGGGCAACACGTCCTCGTAGTGCTCCTCGAGGTCGAAGTCCGTGGACACGCTGCGTTCACCGCGGCGCGCGCCTAGCACGAGCGCGGCCAGCGCGCGATAACCGTCGGGCCCGATAACGAGACTCACATGCTTGGCATCCGCGAGCAGGCGTGGTCCCAGACGCTGGGCCATGCAGCCAGTGACACCGACGATGGCGTCGCGCTTCATGAACCGCTTGAGCTCACCCAGCCGACCAATGACGCGCTGCTCAGCGTGGTCGCGGATCGCGCACGTGTTCACGAGGATCACATCCGCGCCGTCGGGTTGGTCCACCGCCGCGTAGCCTTCGGCCGCGAGCGTGCCGAGTATCAGCTCGGAATCGCTCACGTTCATTTGGCAGCCGTAAGTCTCGATATAGACAGTGGGCACAGAAAAACCGGGGACTGGTGACTGGTAACTGGGGCCTGGACCTGAAGTTAGCGCGCCGCTTTGGCCACGAGCCGCCCGGACTCCACCGCCAGAGTCGCACCAAAGCGGTCGCCGCGGGGGCGCCGCTCGCCCGCCACCGGCAGCGTCAGGAAATCCTCGGTCATCGCCTCGGGCGACTCGCCCCCTCGCACCACGATGGCATCCGCCGCGGTTCCGGCGCGACGGTCACCGTGCACTCGGGATTTCGTGGCCGCCAGTTCGCGTAAGCGCGCCGAGCGATCTGAGGCAATGCCCCTCGGCACTGGCGCACCCAGCCTCGGCGCCGCCGTGCCGGGACGCGCGGAGTAGCCGAACACGTGCAAGTACGTGAACGGCAAGTCGCGCACGAGCGCCACGGTCGCTTCGAAGTCGGCATCGCTCTCACCCGGAAAGCCGACGATCACGTCGGCACCCAGCCCCAGGACTTCCACCCGTGACGCAATTCGCTCGACAGCGCGCGCGTACGTCGCGGAGTTGTACCAGTGCCGGCCCATGCGCTTGAGCACAGTATCGGATCCTGACTGGAGCGGCGCGTGCAAGTGCGGCGCCAGCCGCGTCGGCTCCGACACCATGAGTTCCACCAACGCCTCGCCCACTTCGGTGGCTTCGATGGACGAGAGCCGAAAGCGCACCAGCGGCACCTCGCGCACGAGTCGTTGCAGCAAGGCACCGAGTGTGGTGCCTGTGTCGGCGCCGTACGCACCGATGTGCGTTCCGGTGATGACGATCTCGGGGTGATGCTCCGCCAACATCCGGGCTTCGTTCACGACCGCATCGAAGCCCCGGCTTCGATTGGCGCCGCGCGCCAGCGTCGTCGCGCAGAAAGTACAGTGCTCGTCACAACCATCCTGCACCCGGAGCTGCGCGCGCACCGTCTGCTGTTGTCGCGTCCCCGCGGCCGCCCCGACCCCGAGCGCCAATGCGATGGCGTCCATGTCCGCGCCGCCCACGACGCGGTCAACCGCCGGAAGTGCGCCAAGCACGGCTTGGCCTGCCGGCAAGGCCGCGGAGCAGCCCATGACGATGGTCCGCACGCCGGGATTCAGCCGTGCAACCCGGCGCACGGCCTTTCTGGCGTCGCGCTCAGCCTCGGCGGTGACCGCGCAGGTGTTGATCACAGCCACATCGGCTCCAGCAGCGTCGTCCACAATCTCGTAGCCGCCGCGCCGCGCCGCCTCGAGCACCGCTTCGCTGTCGTACTGGTTGGCACGGCAGCCGAACGTCTCGACGAAGAGCTTCATCGAACTGCCGGCGTTGCCTCGGCCGCGTCGCCGGGTAGCACGAAGTGGAAGGCGCTGCCCAGCCCGTGCCCTGCGCTCTGCACCCAGATGCTGCCGCCGTGCGCCTCCACGACGAGCTTGCAGAAGGCCAACCCCAGTCCGGACCCGCGCAGCTTGGGAGCGCTGGGTGTACGCACCTGCTCGAACTTCCGGAAGATGATCTCCTGGTACTCCTCCGGGATTCCGGGGCCGTTGTCCGCCACCGTGAAGAGCGCGTCGGCACCCTCGCGCCGCACCGACAGGATGATCGCCACGGCGCGCGCCGAGTGGGTGATGGCGTTCTGGATCAGGTTGCCCAGCACGCGCTTGATCAGCGCCCGGTCGGCGTGAAACACGGGCGCGTCGTCGGCCACGTCGATGGCGACCGTACTTCCCTCCTGCTGAAACCGGTGCGTCCATTCGTGGGCCACTTCGGTCAGAAGGGCGCCCGGCGCGATGGCCACCTTTTCCAACAACAGCGACGCCTCTTCCATACGACGCACTTCCAGCAGGTCGTCGATGAGACCGAGCAAGTCCTCCGCCTTGTTTTCCGAATCCGCGACCGCCGCGCGCTGCGCTGGCGTCAGAGGGCCAAAATCGCCGTCGAGGAGCAACTCCATCGTTGCCAGTACCGAACTCAGCGGCGTCTTGAGGTCGTGCACGATCATTTTCATCAGGTCGTCGCGCAGCTTTTCCAGCTCTCGCAGCTTGCGCGCACTGTCTTCCAGCGCGTCGGTGGCCGCCTTGAGCTTGAGCAGCGAGGTGATGCGTGCGCCGAGGACCAGGCGGTTGTGCGGCTTGGTGAGGAAGTCGTCGCCGCCGGCTTCGATCGCCTTGATGCGGTCGGCGGCGTCGCTCAGCGCCGTCACGAAAATCACCGGAATCCGGCTGGTCCTCGGATCACGCTTGATGCGACGGCAAAGTTCGAAGCCGGCGGAGCGGTCGTCACCCCCGAGTTCGCCGGACGGCATCGCGACGTCGAAAATGCACAGGTCAGGACGGTGCTCGAAGCACATCGCCAGCGCCTGCGAGGCGGTGTTGGCCGCGATCGCGCGATAGCCCAGCGCGTGCAGTTGATCGAACAGCAGTTCGACGTTCGCGGGGACGTCGTCCGCGACAAGAATCAGGGGAGCGTCAACCGCCGGCGCAGTCAGCTCCACGGTCGGCTCACGGCCGGACGGAGAATCCCGTGCTGAGAGTCCAGGCGTTCTCGCTGGAGCCGCTCGGTCCACTGCGGGTTGCCCGAACCACGCCGACGTTGAGCTCCGAGCGTCCACGGGCCAGGGGGAGTCCCAAGCCACCGCTCGCCGTGCGTTCCGTGATCGCGTCCGGCCCCACCGAGAACGGCAGCGTGCGCCAACGCGTGCCGCCGCGGAGTGCAATCGAGCCCGCCCCAAAGCGCGGCCCGCGGACATCGGCGCCGACTCCGACATCCCAACCCTCGTGCACGTTGAGGCTCGGGCTCAGGCCGCTGGTGCGGGACCACTTGTCAGTGGCCAGCCGCACCGCCAGTGTCGTCCCCTCGATCCCCGTGTAGAGGCCCGACACGCCGAAGTGATCCGGCGCTGCGCTCGTGCGGGTCGCCCTGGATCCCGCGTACGTGCTCAGGGTGCCACCACGACGATAGCTCATTCCGATGCCCCCGTACTTCGGCCACATGGTCTGCACGCCCAGCGAGACGGCGCGGCCGCCGTATCCGACGTTGGCGCTCTGCGTATCACTGGCGAAGCGCACTGTGTCGTCGAAGGCGTGAACCGTCCGCAGCCCCGTCCGTCCACTGTAGGTGTGGCTCCCAAGTCCAACGCGCAACCATGGGCGCACGGTATACGCCGCGGCAATGCGCAGGTCCACGAGCGAACCGTCGCTCAGGTTCTCGATGGTGGAGCCGATGGTGTCCGCGCCAACGACCTGGGTGTCCCGGGCACTGGTGCTCCACGTGCGATCGAGCAGCGTCGACGCCGACAGCGCAACCGACCAGCGGGTGCCGATCGGCATCGACCCGAAGAACAGCGGGAAACGCGCGACCGATGTCTTCTGCGACGCGCCGCCCAGGCGCACTTCGCGGAACTCGGGCTCGACCTGCATAGCGATCGTGGTCGAGAGCAGCAGGCTGATGGCCGCGGGGTTCAGCGGTGACAGCGCATCGCTTTCACCGATGGACCCGCCCATCGAGAGCGCCTTGCTGCTCAGCTGCCCCGGCGGAAAACCCAGCCCTTGGGTGCTGAGGTTGCCCTGCGCGCCCAGCGGCACGACGGCAAGCGCCGAGACGCTGACTGCGCGCACCAACGCACGACCGAACGTGCTCATGGCAGCCCACCCTTGAGCTGCGGGATGTAGGTCACCCGCAACCGCGGCCGCACCGCGATCGGCGCACGCTGAGAGAAGAAGTCCGCCTGCCACGCACTCGCCCCTTCCCGGGTGGCACGCAGCGCGATGGCGCGCGGAGTGCGCGCCGGTGTGGTGAACCGCCAGCGACGCAGCGCCGCGATCATCTCGAACGTCCGCTGGCCGCTGTCCTTGGGCGCCAAGCTGGCAGAGTCCATGCTGAACGACAAGAAGATCAGGACGCGCTTGAGGTCCGTGATCGTCGCGCCCGACGCGAGTTCGAACGGCACCACACCCGCCGTGTCCGAGGCCTCGCCCGAAGCGGCGTTCGGCTTCTGCGTCACAATCAGCGTGGCGCGCACGACCGAGCTGCTATCGAGGATGCTGCTCGGGATGTTGAAGCGCAGATATCCGCGCCGGCCCGGAATCCCCCCGATGCGAATGACCTCGGCCGGCGGCGCCGGGGGTGACAGCGAGACCAATTGGAAGTCGGCCAACTCGGCCGCGATCCGCTCATCCACGGGGGTCTTCGAATTCGGCGCGATCGTGATCGAGTCCACCGTCGTGTCGAGCGACGGCCGGATGTACAAGAACGGTGCGAATCCCCCGTTGACAGAGAAGATCTTGACCTCGGTGGGCTGCGGAGCCGTGATCCTGACGCCGACGCGCAACCGCCCGAACGGAACGGTCCTGATCTTCGCCATCAGCTTCGCCGTGTCGAGCGGCACCGCGACCGAATCCTTGAGGGAATCAGCCGGCACGGTGCGAGTTCCGATGAGGTTCGCGGCGATGAAACGCGGCGTGAGCGCCACCGTGCTCGTGTCGTCCTGGGTCGAGTCCACCTCGACATCATAGAGTTCAAACGTCACCGGCGGGCCAAGCGTGTCGGCCTTCGCAATGCGCATCTTCAGCGCGGCGGTGGCGACCGACACCAAATCGCTGTCAGCACCGGTGTTCTTGTGGCGAAACGTTGACTGCAGGGTGTCAAACCGCACGACGGCGCGCAGGTCCATGCCTGGCCGCGCGCTCAGCACCAAGGCACCCTCCGAACCGGTGGTCGGATACCCGGCGATGGACGTGTCGTACTCCACCGCGTAGAAAGTCGTGTCGCGCAACGAATTCGCCAGTTGCGGGCACAGTAGCGGGCAGGCCATGCCCGAATCGAGGCTCTCGTCGCACCCGACGACCACGCCAACCAGCACCGCGGCCACGAGCAGGGGCCGGACTCGGGCAACACTTGATGACGACAGCATGCGGCTATTCAGACGTGTGCTCGAGGGATCTGGGCGAGAACGCCTGCGGCAGCAGTTCCGTCAGGCGCCAATGCGCCTCTTTCCCATTGCGCGTGACGCTCACGATCTCAAGGTCGGGTGCGAACTCGATCAGGGCCTGGCGGCACATGCCGCACGGGGGCGTGGGGTCTTCAGCGCTGGATGCGATCACCAGCTTGGCAAACCGGCGAACGCCGTGCGCCACCGCCGCCGAGATTGCCGCGCGCTCCGCGCATGTACCGGCCGGAAACGCGGCGTTCTCCACGTTGCACGCTTCGTAGACGCTACCGTCCTCGCCGACGAGCGCGGCGCCGACCTTGAACCGGGAGTAGGGCGCGTAGGCCCGTTCCATCGCCGACAACGCCCGCTCACGCAGCGATGCGAGGTCCGGCCCGGCGACGGGTGCGGACCTAGGCTTCGGCGCGGCCTTCAAGCGGCCACCAAGGACAGGAACGACCGCCCGCGACCACGGAACCCGATGCCCAGCCACTCTGCCACGGTTGCGCCGAGGTCGGAAAACGTCTCCCGACGACCGATCGACACCGGACGGATCCTCCGGCCGAACGCCAGCAACGGCACGCACTCGCGCGCGTGGTCCGTGGACGGCGTCGTGGGATCGTTCCCGTGATCGGCGGTCAAGAACAACAGATCCTCCTCCTTCAGGGCGGCCAGCAGCTCGGGCAGGGCGGCGTCGAATTGACGCAGCGCCTGATGGAACCCCGCAGTGTCATTGCGGTGCCCGTAGAGCTGGTCAAAATCTACAAGGTTGGCAAAAAGGAACCCATCGCCGCCGCGCAGCCATTCCAGGATGTGCTTCACGCCGTCCGCGTTGTCTGCGGTATGTCGGGCCGTGATGTTCCGGCCCGCGAAGAGATCGTCCACCTTCCCCACGCCGGTGCGCGGGATTCCGCCCTGGGCCAGTGCGTCCAGGAGCGTCGGCTCCGACGGCTCGACGGAGAAATCGCGGCGGTGCGCCGTGCGCTGGTACTCGCCGGGTCCGCCGACGAATGGCCGGGCAATCACGCGCGAAACGTCGTGTGGCGCCACGAGCACGTCGCGCGCGATCTCGCAGGCGCGATACAGCTCCTGGAGGCCGACCGTCTCCTCGTGCGCGGCAATCTGGAAGACCGAATCCGCGGACGTGTAGACGATCCAGGCGCCGGTCCGCTGGTGTTCCTCGCCGAACTGCGCGATGACCGCGGTACCGCTGCCGGCGGTGTTCGCGATGACGCCGCGGCCAGTGCGCTTGGCGAACAGCTTGAGCACCGCTGGCGGAAAGCCGCTGGGATAGGTCGGGAACGGCCGGTTCAGGTGCACGCCGGCGATCTCCCAATGGCCCGCGGTCGAATCCTTCCCCGCCGATTTGGGCACCAGCACGCCGGTGGCCGCGGTCGGATTCGCCAACGGCGGCACACCCTCCAGCGGGATCACGTGTCCGAGTCCCGCGCGCGCCATGTTGGGCAGGTTCAATCCGCCGACGGTCCGGGACAGGTTGCCGAGCGTGTTCGAGCCAACGTCGCCGTACGCGGCCGCGTCAGGCGCTTCGCCGCACCCGACCCCGTCCAGAACGATGATGGCCGCGCGATGCGTCACAGCGGCGCGCCGACGTACTGCCGCGGCAGGCGGCCACGCAGCCCCGTCAGGATCTCGTACGGCGAGAGCCCCCCGGCGTCGGCGACGTCCTGCACCGTGATCGTCACGTCG